>Ga0209013_10000930_pt1 | contig 26861 bp, 21 predicted proteins | sample Cruoilmetagenom2_FD_187291 | JGI IMG/M metagenome (GOLD analysis project Ga0209013, IMG submission 187291) | Oil polluted marine microbial communities from Coal Oil Point, Santa Barbara, California, USA - Sample 2 (SPAdes) (version 2) | ecosystem: Environmental > Aquatic > Marine > Oil seeps ...
GACAGACGCATTCTGCTCGGCATCAGCGGCGGCATAGCGGCATATAAGAGCGCGACATTATGTCGTGAACTGGTACGCAGGGGGGCTGACGTGCGTGTCGTTATGACCGAGTCAGCTACCCGCTTTATCACGCCTATGACGCTGCAGGCCTTGAGTGGACATCCAATACAGCATGACCTGTTCGCGGCCGAGGCAGAGCATGCAATGGGCCATATTGAGCTTGCCCGCTGGGCTGAGTTGATTCTGATCGCACCCGCCACAGCTCAGACGATTGCCCGGCTCGCACATGGCATGGCCGATGACATGCTGAGTGCGACTGTGCTCGCCAGTCATGCCTCGCTTTGTATTGCACCTGCAATGAACCATGTTATGTGGGGCGACAGCGCGACGCAGGAGAATATTACCGTATTGAAGAACCGCCGGGCGCAGGTTCTGGGTCCGGCAGAAGGCGAACAGGCCTGCGGTGAGTCCGGCCCCGGCCGCATGCAGGAACCAGAGGAACTTGCCGCACAAATTGAACAAATGCTGTCCGATCCGGTATTAGGTGGCAAACGCGTCATCATCACCGCAGGGCCAACATGGGAAGCCATTGACCCGGTGCGCGGGCTGACTAATCAAAGTTCCGGCAAGATGGGCTATGCCATCGCACAGGCCGCCAGACTGGCCGGTGCTGAAGTCGTGCTGGTATCGGGTCCAACCCACCTGCCTGCCCCGCAGGGTGTGACTCGCATCGACGTCGAAAGCGCACAGCAAATGGCCGATGCCGTGATGGCCGAAACCGGCAGCTGCGACATATTTATCGCCGTTGCAGCCGTAGCGGACTACCGTCCGGTGGCCCCGGCCGGGCACAAAATCAAGAAGAATGACGAGTACCTGAACCTGGAGCTGATACGTAATCCAGACATTCTTGCCATGGTTGCAGCAACAGAAAAGCCGCCATATACCGTCGGTTTCGCAGCCGAAACGCAGGACCTCGAGGCACATGCCAGAAAGAAACTCGAATCTAAACGCATAGACCTGATTGCCGCCAACCCGGTAGGCGGTGAGAATAGCGCATTCAATGCTGACCATAACGAACTGCTGCTCATCGACCGGGACAGCACCACACATCTGCCCCGCACCAGCAAGACATTGCTCGCACAACAGCTCATAGAGGAGACAGCACTACGCTACCATGAAACACATTGAACTGAAGATACTGGATCCGAAAATTGGGAAACAAATCCCGCTGCCGGAACATGCCACCAACGGATCGGCAGGCGTCGATCTACGCGCCTGCCTGGAAGAACCTCTGCTGATCAAACCCGGCGAGACACACCTGATAGGCACCGGCATAGCGATACATATCGGCAACCCGGATTATGCTGCCATGCTGCTGCCCCGCTCCGGGCTTGGTCACAAACACGGCATCGTATTGGGCAACCTGGTCGGATTGATAGATTCCGACTATCAGGGTGAACTGAAAGTATCCTGCTGGAACAGAGGCAACACCGAGTTTACCGTCAACCCGGGCGAACGCATCTGCCAGATGATCATCGTCCCCGTCGTGCAGGCGGAATACGACATCGTTGAAGAATTTGAAAAATCAGACCGGGGCGCCGGGGGCTTCGGGCACACAGGACGGCATTAATGCATTGTGAAGGATTTCGGGGGTGCGTTTCACCAGCAGCGTCTGCTGGAAAACGCACCCCGGAAGCCTGAACGATCTCAACCTATAGAACAGTTAAATTAACGCAACCCGCCTTTCGCAGTAAACAAAGGAAACAATCATGACACAGCAAACCATGGCAACCAGCGAGCTGCCACACGAAATTTTCAAGGCCTATGACATACGCGGCATCGTTGACAAAACGTTGACGACTGAAATCACACGCCTGATCGGTCTGGCCTTCGGAACCGAGGCGCAGCAAAAAGGCGTCGATACGGTCATTGTTGCACGTGATGGACGTCTGTCCGGCCCTTCGCTGATTAAGGCACTGACTGACGGCCTGCAGGCAAGCGGGGTCAATGTTATTGATATTGGCATGGTACCGACCCCGGTACTCTATTTCGCCACTTACCAGCTCGAAACGGGTACCGGCATAATGATTACTGGCAGCCACAACCCACCTGAATACAATGGCCTGAAAATGGTCATGGCTGGCGAGACACTGTCCGGTGACCGTATCCAGGACCTCAAACAGCGCATACTGAGCGGAGATTTTGCATCCGGTGCGGGCACACACAGCACGGTCGATGTCAAAAAAGACTATATGGAACGCATACTGTCAGAAGGCAGCCTGCCACGCAGCATCCATGCCGTCGTCGACTGCGGAAATGGAGTTGCCAGCGAGATGGCCGTCCCGCTGCTTTCACGTCTCGGCTGCGAAGTCACACCGCTGTATTGCGAAACGGATGGCACCTTCCCGAATCATCACCCGGATCCCAGCCAGCCGGACACACTGACAGACCTGATTGCCAGGGTTGCTGAAACCGGCGCCGATGTCGGCCTTGCCTTTGACGGCGACGGCGACCGCCTGGGGCTGGTGACGCCGGCGGGTAAGATCATCTGGCCGGACCGCCAGCTAATCCTGTTCGCACTCGACATCATCAAGGACAAGCCCGGTGCGCATATCATCTATGACGTCAAATGCTCTCGCATCGTCCCTGCCGTTATCAAGCAGGCCGGCGGCAAACCGGAGATGTGGAAGACGGGTCATTCCTTCATCAAGGCCCGCCTGCGTGAAACCAATGCATCACTGGCCGGCGAAATGAGTGGTCACGTATTTTTCAATGATCACTGGTATGGCTTCGATGACGGGCTCTATGCGGCAGTCCGGCTTTTGCAAATCCTGTCCCGGGACGAACGCGACGTCGATGCCATCTTCGATGCCCTGCCCGATACGGTAAATACGCCGGAGCTGGGTTTGAAGATGGCAGAAGGCGAACACTACAAACTGATTGATGAACTGGTTGCCAATGCCGATTTTTCGGATGCTGAAGTGAGCAAAATTGATGGCCTGCGCGTGGATTTTGACAACGGCTTCGGATTGATACGGGCATCCAATACGACCCCGACCGTCGTAATGCGATTCGAGGGCGATGACAGTGCAGCGCTGGAAATGATCCAGGATCGTTTTCGTGACCTGTTTAATACCACACGTCCCGGCCTGGAACTGCCCTTCTGATCACTGCATTGCAAAACCTGTAACAGACAGACACGGTGGAGGCACAAACCATCACAGGACGCGTTCGCGATCTTTTGTCGCGCTTTGATGGCCTGCCCAAGCTGTCGCTGCTGGGGTTGCTGACAGGCTTGCTGGCAGCCGTAGTGATCATTCTGTTCCGTGAACTCACTGAGTCCACACAGGAAAATCTGCTTGGACTCAGCAATCCGGATTCGTATGAGGACCTGACTGCACTTACCCGCATTCTGCTGGCCACAGGCGGCGGCCTGCTGCTCGGACTGGTCTTCCACTTTCTTGCAACACCTTATCGCGCCGTCGGCGTAGCGCATGTCATGGAGCGCCTTCGCTACCACCAGGGACATCTGCCATGGCGAAATGGCCTGGTACAATTCTTCGGCGCCGCGGCAAGTATTGTCAGTGGCCATTCTGTTGGCCGCGAGGGACCCGGCATACATCTGGGTGCAACTACGGGCAGTATGCTGGCTGGAAGCATGGGCCTGTCCAGCAATCATATCCGCACCCTGGTTGCCTGTGGCGCAGCAGCCAGCATTGCTGCCGGATTCGACACGCCGCTGGCCGGTGTTATTTTTGTCATGGAAGTCATCATGATGGAATACACCTTTAATCGATTCACGCCGGTGATCCTGGCTGCCGTCAGTGCAACCGTGCTAACACGCATTTACTACCAGGGTGAAGCCTGGATCACAATCGAACCGTTGGCATTTGGTTCGATTTGGGAAATATCGATCTTCCTCGTTATTGGACCTGCCATCGGTGCACTCGCAGCGTTGTTCATCTATCTGCTGCTGTGGATATCACGCACCACCAGGGACTGGCCTGTATGGCTGCGATTCAGCCTGGCAGGTCTGAGCTGCGGCTTGCTCGCAATGCCGACACCAGAGATCATGGGAATCGGCTACGACACCATCAACGGCATTCTGCTGGGAGAATCCAGCATCATGCTGCTGCTTGGCATTGTCGTGTTCAAACTGCTCGCTACTACCATTGCCATTGGACTGGGGCTGCCAGGCGGCCTCATAGGACCGACCCTGGTCATAGGCGCAGCGGCAGGCGGCATCGCTGGCATTGCGATGCATGACTGGCTCGGTGACGATCTCAGCGCAGTGGGATTCTTTGCCATGATCGGCATGGCGACAATGATGGGGGCTACCTTGCAGGCGCCTCTGGCTGCGTTAATGGCGTTGCTTGAATTGACAGCAAACCCCAGCATCATCCTGCCTGGCATGCTCGCTGTCATAACAGCGAACCTGACCTGCAGCGAATTGTTCAGGCAACAGTCAATATTTGTCATGCTGATGCGTGCACGCGGCCTGGACCCCAACTACGACCCTTTTGTACAGTCATTACAGAGCAAGGGCATCCACGATGCCGTTGAGCACCGTGTGCAGCTCAGCAGAAATGTCATCACTGTTCTGGATGCACAGGCTATGCTCGAGTTAAACCCGCGGTTTATCGTGGTTCGCAATGACACAAACAGCTATGTGATGTTTCCCCTGGTAGACCTGATCAACTGGCTGAAAGACCACAATGAATTGGCTGAAGAAGATGTCATCACCCTGCTGGAAATACCGGCACAGTACAATGACCTCGCTCTTATCAACACACAGGCCAGCATGTTCGATGCACTGGAGACAATGGACAGCCATAATGTCGATGCCTTACTGGTGGAAAAAAGATCATGGCAATTGGCGCAGGGCTGCTGCGTGCTGACACGAGATGCGATCAGGGACAGCTACCGGTTCGACACAAAGTAATTACTTCCCTTTTCTGACCATTGCATCCGGCGGGACGCCGATCAGCATGGCTTCCGGGATACTCGCCTTGACGCAGGTGCTGAGTTCCAGCACGAGCCCCGGTTTTTGCCTGACAGAAACCCATAGCAGGTTTATGGGCAGGTTGAGATCAACATAGACGACTTCGTTGCACTGGCTCAAAACCGCAGCCATCAACTGGATTTTCTCGCGTAGCTGGACCTCCGGCAAATCCCGCAGTCCGGGAAAGATCATCATGAAATCATTAAGCGAACGGCCTTCTTCGTCGTGCGTGGGGACGCGCTCGTACAGGGGGGCATTTCCCTGCAGGTTGATGGCCCGCCTCAGTTCACAATTGTCGCGAGGTTTTATCTGCATAGTTCACCTGCAAAATCTCCCGCCGCTCCTATATCTCCTGCACTGCCTCAACTATCATCTGGAAGCGAGGCTGTTCGATCAGCGTCTTTAGCTCAGGATTGGACTCGATTATCGCTAGTGAAAACCCATCCACAAGAGCTTCCTCAAGTACATCCAGGGCACGGCTGGTATCACCCAATGCATTCCAGACTAGCGCGCTTTGGTATTTCATATCAAGATTTTCCGGTGCAAGTTCAAGACTACGCCGCAACGCCAGCACAGCTTCGTCGTTCTGTTTCATGTAGGCATTAGCCAGTGCGATAACCAGCCATGCTGTTGCATTGCGAGGATTAACAACCAGGCTTTTACGAGCCAGATCTATGGCTCTGCTATAGATCTGATCCGTCCCTTCATCATGCTCGTATAGCTGACGACGGGAATTTCCAAGATTGGACCAATAAAGATAATTCTCCGGCACCGCATCTACAGCTCGCTGATGAAAAAGATAGGCCTGCTCAAAATTACCAATGTGGTAATACACATCACCCATATTCGTTAAAGCCGGCGCCGTCGGCTTTAATTCAAGAGAACGGTGATAGACCAACCGCAGTTTTTCCAGCCGACATGACGTGAGCGGTGCATCCTTTTTCGTGGATTGCACCGCAGTACCGGCAAACAGAATTGTTGCAAGGCGGCCATGCGTTCCGGGCATGGCAGATACCGTGTTTAGGTTTCAGCCTCTAGCGGGCTGTTTTCACAACTGTTCCGCATACTACGCCCAGAGATGGAACAGACTCGACAGATAACACTAGCATCAGAATCGCATTTATCAAGTCTGTAGAGGTGGCTTTATTTCCAGATACGAACCCATGGGTCAGAAGGTGGATGACCGGGTACGTGAACTTTGTAATTGTATGAGTTCTGGCCTTCATCGTCCGGATTATATTTTACCTTCACCTTGCCCACCGCTTTGCCTTTCGTGCCATTCATGTTTGCCATAAATGGACTGTAGCGGGTAAAGGTCACAAAGAACCTGTCCACATTGGAAATAAAATTGATGTCATCATGGAATCTGGCACAGACTGTGTCAGGCTCAACGACCGGAGGCTTGCTATGGTCGCTTGCATCAACTGTTATGCTGACCGTGTACGGCGGTTTTGCTGTATCATCACACTCGCCAGGTTCCGTATCTCCGGCATATGCCATCGAACAGAATGCAGCCGACAATCCAAGTACCAATAAACGTTTGCTGTCCCTCATCATTATTCTCCCGTGCGTCCAGTTATTACAATTATTCTTTTTCGAACAAAGCAACAAACCATTTCTCGTTCCTGATAGGATTAAACGCAGGTTCAGCCCGTATCAGAACCTTAGGATACCCTCCTTCAGCGGCCTGTTCCAGTGAACTTCTTGCCTTTTCAATATCGTTCCGTTTTAGATGGATAAGCGAACTGTATAGCCAGATCTGTGGGTTGTTAGGCGCAACGTCCAATGCTGCTTCAATATTATCAACTGCCTCATCATATCTTTCCAGATGTGCCAGGGCGCTGGCTTTATTCAACAATGCATCAAAATCAACTGGATTGACCACCAGTTCCTGATCACACAATACCAGTTCGCGCTCAGCCGCAGCGTAGCTTTCACCCACTCCACCATTGACCAGGCTGAGCGCGTCACTGAGGTTGCTCCAATAACCGCAGATATTCGGATCCAGCTCAATCGCCTTCCTGTAAAACTCCACCGCCCGGGCGTAATTACCATCGTAGTAATACATCGTTCCGGTATTCAGGATAGCTTGTGAATTGGGCTTCAGTTCTGCCTGCTTTTTAAACGCTTCTGCGGCCAATCTAAACTGGCCGTTATACAGATAAACCCCGCCCAGATTCGCATAACCCAAGCTGTTATCGGGTGTCAGATCGAGCACTTTCTGAAATGACTTGATAGCGCTCTTGTAATCCCCCTGGTTAAACTGGTAACCGCCATAGTAGCTCCAGGCTTCCCATTGACCCGGATGCATCCTGATAGCCCGATGGTAGGTTTGGTCAGCCAGTTTGTGATCATTCTTGTCGTTGTATACATCTGCGAGTTTGATATATGCAGCGAAGTTTTTTGGATCGATACGTATCGCCTGGTTGAATTCAGCTACCGCCTGTTGCCATAATCCACGGCCGGCCTTGATATCTCCCAGAGCGATGCGGACCTCTGCAGAGTCAGGGTCGAGAATTTGTGCTTTATCGCATGCCTGTTCCGCCAGCTTAACATCCTGCTCATTTCTGCTGAGATCATACTGAGCCCAGTATGCCTGACATAATCCCGCATACGCCGCTGCAAACCCGGGGTCTATTTTGATCGCACCCTTATAGAGATGTATTGTTGTCTCCAGCAAACGTTTGTCATCGGGCCGGCTGGCATAATCGCGCGCCTGCAGATAATACTGGTAGGCCTCGGGATCGACCTCGTATTCTGGTTGCTTGCTTTCTACAAGCTTCAATTTGAATTCACTACTGATGTCGGCAGCCACCTTGTCTGCCAGCTGCGCCTGCAGTTCAAGCATGTCCTCCAGCCTGCCATTCAGACTCGCACCACCAATCTCCACACCGTCTTCCCGACGCGCCAGCCGGTAGGCCAATCGCACCTGCTGGGCCATCTGCTGTACCGAGCCAGTCAGAATGATTTCTGCACCCACTTCGTCTTCGGGCTTCGTCACGTACAGGTTGGGAATGCTTTTAAGCCGCGTATGAATCTCGTCGGCGATGCCAATTGTGTAGTACTCGGGCATCTCGTCAGGATTCAGGTTCTTGATCTCACCCAGTTCTACATAGTGCGTTGCACTGGATGTGTCGATGAAAACCGGCGCGAGCAGAAACACGCTCACGATAAGCATAACCAGTGCCACAGGGTAACTGACGGTAGGATGATCACTGAAATACCGCCTGCCGCGACGCGTTGCCAATTGCAGGCGTTTGCCCCAGCTGATCGGGTCGGGAAATAAATGATAGACAGGAAAACGCTCTGAAATATTTTTCAGCACCGGCTTTCCGAACGCAACACAGTGCTTCAGACGCGCCGCGTTGAGCTCATCGCGCACTGCTTTAGAGATGCAGACACCTTCGGCATCACACAGAGGTTCGAGGCGTGCAGCGATATTGACATGTTCACCGAACAGGTCACCATTCATTACCTGAACATCACCGTAATGCACGCCAATGCGGGTCATCAGAGGATGATCGGCATCCTCCACATTATGCCTGCGTAATGCCTTCTGGATTTCCATACCGGCATCAACGGCTTCCGGAGCAGTGTTGAAACGCGCAAATATGGCATCGCCGGCAAATTCAATGACTGTCCCATGGTGGGATTCGATTATTGGGCAGAGGATATTCCGGTACGTTTCGAGCCGAGCAATGGCTTCCTGCTCGTCATTCCCCATCATGCGCGAATAGCCGACCACGTCGGTAAACATTATCGCGAGTTGACGGGTAGTATGCTGGGTCATGTATCCCGCTCTATACGATCCACCTGCCGGTAACCTTTCGGCAGTAGCTTACCGCGCTGCGCACGCGCGCCCCAGTAATCATCCATCTCGGCGGATTTCATTCGCCGGTAACGCTTGCCGGCATGCACCAGCAGTTTCTGCCCTTCCGTGAATACCATTACACCGGCAAGATATTCTTCACCATTGTCGAATTTTTTCGTGGGAATGTTGATCAGTTTGACGCCCTTGCCACGACCAAGCATAGGCAGTTCACTGATGCCGAAGACCAGGAAATTGCCATTGGATCCGGCCAGAGCAATCCATTCACTGGCAGGGTCCTTAACCGGTACAGGCATCAACACATCAGCCCCTTTGCTGACTTTCAGCGTCGCTTTGCCTTTGCGGTTCTTGCTCTCGAGATCACCTAAACGAGTAACAAAGCCGTACCCGGCCGTTGTGCAAAGCAGGAAGTGATCGTCCGGTTTTCCCAGCATGGCGCCGCAAAAATGGGCGCCGTCGGGAGGACTCAGCTGGCTGCTCAGAGGTTCGCCGTGTCCGCGCGCCGAGGGCAGTTTATGTGCTGCTACGGTGTAGGTACGTCCGGTGGAATCGATGAACACCAGCAGCTCATTGCTTCGGCCGGTAACTGCCTGCATGAACTGGTCGCCAGGCTTGTAGCCCAGCTTCTCGGGATCGATATCCGCACCTTTAGCAGAACGCACCCAGCCGCGTTCTGACAGCACCACCGTAATGACTTCGGAAGGCAGCAATGCATTCGGATCTATTGCCTGCGCCGCACCTCGTTCTACCAGCGGTGACCGGCGCGGGTCACCGAATTCTACAGCGTCCTCGTTGATTTCATCACGGATGAGGCGTTTGAGGCGGGCTTTTGACTTGAGTGTCTTTAGCAGGCCATCACGTTCCGCAGACAACTCGTCGTGTTCGCCGCGTATGCGCATCTCCTCGAGTTTTGCGAGATGGCGCAGCTTCAGTTCCAGAATGGACTCGGCCTGACGATCCGTCAGGGAGAAGCGCTCCATCAATACGGGCTTGGGTTTATCTTCGCTGCGAATGATGGCGATGACTTCGTCGATATTGAGGAAGGCAATCAGCAGACCTTCGAGTACATGCAATCGTTTCTCGATGCGATCAAGCCGATACTGCAGGCGGCGGGTAACAGTATGTGTTCTGAACTCCAGCCATTCTTTGAGCAGGTCACGCAGGTTGTACAACTTCGGGCGGCCATTAAGACCAATGGCGATGACATTTACACGATAACTGCGCTCCAGATCCGTGGTCGCAAACAGATGACTCATCAGCTCTTCGGTGTTGATCCGGTTGGAGCGCGGCACGATGACCAGGCGGATCGGGTTCTCGTGGTCGGATTCATCACGCAGGTCATCGACCATGGGCAATTTTTTAGCGGTGATTTGCGCCGCAATCTGTTCCAGTACTTTCGAACCGGACACCTGGTGGGGCAAGGCATTGATAACGACATTACCTTCTTCTACCTCCCAGGTGGCACGCATGCGCAGGCTGCCTTTGCCAGTTTCGTAGATGCTCAGAATATCCGCACGTGGCGTGATGATCTCTGCATCGGTGGGGTAATCCGGCCCTTGAATATGTTCACACAGGTCCACGACAGTGGCCTTCGGCTCCTCCAACAGGCGAATGCAGGCAGATGCCACTTCCTTGAGGTTATGCGGCGGGATGTCCGTTGCCATACCGACAGCGATGCCCGATGCCCCATTGAGCAGCATATTCGGCAGCCGCGCAGGCATCACCGACGGTTCCTCAAGCGTACCGTCGAAATTCGGCACCCAGTCCACGGTACCCTGGCCGAGTTCCGCCAACAGCAGTTGTGCGTAACGGGTCAGGCGTGACTCGGTATAGCGCATGGCAGCAAAGGATTTGGGATCGTCCTGTGCACCCCAGTTGCCCTGCCCGTCAATCAGTGGATAGCGGTAACTGAAATCCTGCGCCATCAGCACCATGGCTTCATAGCAGGCGCTGTCACCGTGCGGATGGAACTTGCCCAGCACGTCACCAACCGTGCGGGCCGATTTCTTGTATTTGGCAGCGGCGTTCAGACCCAGTTCGGACATCGCATAGACAATGCGTCGCTGCACAGGCTTCAGTCCATCGGCCAGTGCCGGCAACGCGCGGTCGAGAATGACGTACATGGAATAATCCAGGTAGGCTTTCTCGGCAAAACGGCCCATGGGCAGATGCTCGACAGATTCTGTTTCCAGTGCCAGCTGCGCCTGGATGCCCTCGTCCTGCGTTTTGCTCTTCGAGCGTGATTTTCTTTTTGCCATCTTTTAGCTACCGGTTTTGATAGTTTAAGTCCTGCCCATCATCTGTTGTCTATCGCCGTGGGGGCGCGCCTCCCACAAAATCTGCCACAACTGTTATTTACAAGGTGTGTTGTGGGAGGCGCGCCCCCGCGGCGATTCAATATTCACTCACACACCCAGCTCCGCCTCATCACCCTTCTCGGTCAACCAGACCTTGCGATCCCCTGAACGCTTCTTGGCCAGCAGCATGTCCATGATACGCCAGGTGTCGTCACCGCCGACGAGTTCAAGTCGTACCAGTCGTCGGGTTTCCGATGCCATGGTGGTTTCACGTAATTGCGAAGGATTCATTTCACCGAGGCCTTTGAAGCGCTGGACATTAATTTTGCCGCGCAGGCCATCTTCCTCTATCTGCTTCAGCACCTGTTCTTTTTCGGCATCGTCCAGGGCATAACGCACTTCCTTGCCGACATCGATGCGATACAGGGGTGGCATAGCCACGTAGACCCTCCCGGCTTCAACCAGTGGCCGAAAGTGGCGCAGGAACAGTGCACATAGCAGGGTCGCTATGTGCAGTCCGTCCGAGTCCGCGTCGGCAAGAATGCAGACTTTGCCGTAACGCAGCTTGTCGAGATTATCTACGCCCGGATCGAGCCCAAGGGCCACGGCGATGTCATGCACTTCCTGTGAACCCAGCACTTCTGTCGAGTCGACTTCCCAGGTGTTCAGTATCTTGCCGCGCAGCGGCAGAATAGCCTGTGTGTTGCGGTCACGGGCCTGCTTGGCGGACCCGCCAGCGGAGTCACCCTCAACGAGAAACAGTTCTGTCAGTTCCAGGTCCTGGGCCACACAGTCAGCCAGTTTTCCCGGCAGCGCCGGACCACTGGTCAGCTTCTTGCGCTGCACTTTTTTACCGGCGCGCTGACGGGCTATTGCATTGCTGATGGCCAGTTGGGCGATGGTTTCGGCATCGGCCGTATGATGATTCAGCCACAGGCTCAAGGCGTCTTTGATGGCTCCGGAGACAAAGGCTGCCGCTTCACGCGATGACAGACGCTCCTTGGTCTGGCCGGAAAACTGGGGGTCTGTCATGCGCAGCGACAGGACATAGCTGACCCGTGCCCAGACATCGTCCGGCGCCAGCTTGATGCCTCGCGGCAGCAAATTGCGAAACTCGCAGAATTCACGCACTGCATCAGTCAGGCCGGCACGCAATCCATTTGCATGGGTACCACCCAGCGGTGTCGGTATGAGATTTACATAGCTCTCGGTCAGCTGCTCACCACCTTCCGGTTGCCAGGCGACAGCCCATTCGATTTCCTGCTCGGAGTTAACATGCTTACCGAGAAACAGATCGGCTGGCACTACGAGTTGCTCGCCGATTTCATCAAGCATGTAGTCACGCAGGCCGTCGGCATAGAGCCAGGCCTCATTCTGGCTTGCATCAGCCTCGACCAGCAGACTGATCTTCAAACCAGGACAAAGCACAGCCTTGGCGCGCAGTACATGCTTAAGTCTTGGCAGACTGATTTTCGCCGAATCAAAAAATTGCGGGTCAGGCCAGAAATGCACCAGCGTGCCGGAATTCTTCTGGCCGACCTTGCCAATCACTTTGAGGTCGGATTGACGCTTGCCATCGGCAAAAATCTGCTCGTATTCTTTACCGCCGCGACGTATGCGTACATCGAGCTTGCTGGACAGTGCATTGACGACAGAGACGCCGACCCCGTGCAAACCGCCCGAAAAGCGGTAATTCTTATTGGAAAATTTGCCGCCGGCATGCAGCCGGGTGAGGATTACTTCGACACCGGAGACACCTTCCCGCTTGTGCTTGTCGACCGGCATACCACGCCCGTTATCGGCCACCGAGACCGAACCATCCTTGAACAGCGCGATGCGTATCTCGGAACAGTGTCCGGCAACGGCTTCGTCGACACTGTTGTCGACCACTTCCTGGATGAGATGATTGGGGCGCTCGGTCTGTGTATACATGCCCGGTCGCTTGCGGACCGGATCAAGACCTGTCAGTACCTCGATACTCGAGGCGTCGTAGGCACTACTCATTGATAGGTGGGAATCCTCTGGTAACTAATCATCAAATCTATCATCCAGATAGGTTTGATATTTGAGTCGGTTGATAATGATATTTGCCGGGGCGGCAGTATAAAGCTGTGTACACAGAACCAGGCTTAACAGCTGCTTCCTGAACCGGTTGTCGGGCGTGTCGATTATAACCTGCCAATCGGGTTTATCCAGCAACACCAGTGGTCCCTGAGACCCTGCAACAGCGTAACGCTTGTACCTCCTGGTCCCACAGTGATAACCCTCGTAAAACACCGTTCTGGCATTGCTTGGGGATCGGGCGACTACGGTCAACCTGACAACATTTTCCTTGCTCGGAGCAATCGACTTCCTGTCGATCAGATACTCCACACCGGTCTGGTTGGTTGAAAATAGAAGCAGACTGCTGTCATCGGGGTATGGTGGCAGACTGGAAGGTGAATTGTCCTTCCATACCGCGCCGTACTTTGGATCGTATTGGTAATCTGAGTCATATTCACCCATCGGTGACTGGGCGAGGGCGGACAGAGGTAAAACGGCTAAAGCTATCAGTAATCGATTCATCTGATCGATTGTACATCATCATTGTGATTGGGAACTTATGAACGCGTTGATCTACGTTTATTTAGCAGTGGGTCGGGGTCTGCGCGAGGCCTTCTCAAGACTCGCTGTGAACACATCCATGGTCGCTTCCGGCGTCCTGCCTCACGCGACACTTGCACATCCCTGTGCGGCGTGCGCAACAGTAGGCATCTGCCGTACATGGATGTACAAATGCCGTGATTGCATGGATGCAATGGAACGGCCATGCAAATGAAGGTCTTGAGAAGGCCTCCCCCAGCCCCCTTAGATGTTGTGAATACGGAGGCCCACTCGTCACATCCATCGGGTAAGGGGGTGCGGCTTTCAGGGGTATCCGCGGCCAGGGATGGCCGCGGCTAAGCCTACATGGACGTATTCACGGCGTCCCCTGAAAACCGTACGCCCTTGGCCGGTGGATATCTCCATGCGGATACAAGAACTTTTATCATCAAAAACTCCTGGTTTTTCAGCTCAGGATTGACCCATTATGCCCACTGGGATAGGTTTGCCTTCCCAGGGAGCCTCCAGACACGCAGAAGGAATTCGAGAATCATGCCCAAAGCAAAAGCCGCCACCCCCACATTCGAAGAAGCCCTGAAAGAACTCGAAGAGATTGTCGAGCGCATGGACAGCGGTCAGTTGTCGCTGGAAGATTCTTTGCAGCAATTTGAACGCGGCGTTGAGCTAAGCCGTATCTGCCAGACCAGCCTGAAGGGTGCCGAACAGAAAGTAGAGCAGCTGGTGAAAAAGCATGGTGAGCTGGCAATCGAGCCTTTTGAAGAAACCACTGAAAACTAAGCATCGATTGTGACAAATCTTGATACTCATCTGGCTGGCTGGCGAATGCGCCTGGAAGACACCCTGGAGCAGGCCTTGCCAGATGCTGAATGTGCCCCGCAGCCCCTCCATGCAGCCATGCGCTACGCAACGCTGGACGGTGGCAAGCGCCTGCGAGCCTGCCTCGTCTATATGACGGGAGATGCCCTGGGTGCAGATGCGAAGCTGCTGGACGCCCCGGCGGCAGCAGTGGAACTGATACACGCCTATTCTCTGGTGCACGATGACCTGCCCTGTATGGACGACGATGACCTGAGGCGCGGCAAGCCGAGTTGCCACAAGGCCTGGGATGAGGCGACTGCCATGCTGGTTGGTGATGCCCTGCAGACACTGGCTTTTGAACTGCTCGCCTCCAGTGGACACCCGAACTCGACGGACATGGTTTTCACACTGACACAGGCGTCTGGCTCACTGGGCATGGCAGGAGGACAGGCACTGGACCTGGCAGCGACGGGTAAAACTCTGAACATCGATGCACTGAGAGAGATTCATACGATGAAGACCGGTGCATTGATCAGCGCAGCCGTAACGCTGGGCGCGCAGGCTGCCGAAGTCAGCGATCCCGAGACTCTCAGACACCTGCAGCAATACTCCTCTTCTATCGGGCTTGGATTTCAGATACGCGATGATATTCTTGATATCGAAGGAGATACCGACACGTTAGGCAAAGAAGCCGGCTCTGATGCTGTGCTGGACAAGCCCACTTACCCGAGCCTGCTGGGCATGTCAGCGGCAAAGCAAGCGGCAGAGCAGGCGCAGGAGCATGCCATTGCGGCACTGAACAGACTGGACGTCGATACAAGGCAGCTGGCTGCGTTAGCCGACTATGTCACAAATCGAATATACTAGCGGGATGGTTAATTCCCCACCAGCCGGGACGGATGATGAAACGCATTTATTGCCCGGTATCGACTCACCAGCCGACTTGCGCCAGCTGGATATGCAGCAGCTGCCAGCACTCGCAGAGGAACTGCGCCGTTACCTGATTGAATCCGTCTCGAAAACAGGGGGGCACCTGGCTGCAGGCCTGGGTACGGTCGAGCTGACCATCGCATTGCACTACGTCTTCAATACGCCGCATGACCGGCTGGTCTGGGATGTCGGCCATCAGTCCTACCCCCACAAAATTCTTACCGGCCGGCGTGACGCCTTAGCCAGCATCAGACAGAAAGACGGCCTGAGCGGCTTTCCGCGCCGCGAGGAAAGTGAATACGACACCTTTGGCGTGGGCCACTCGAGCACATCGATAAGCGCCGCACTGGGCATGGCCGCTGCAGCTGCCGAACAAAATATTTCCCGCGAAGTCATTGCCGTCATTGGAGACGGTGCAATGAGTGCAGGCATGGCGTTTGAAGCGCTCAATAATGGCGGCGAACTGGACGCAAACCTGCTCGTGATTCTGAATGACAATGAAATGTCGATTTCGTCCAATGTTGGCGGCATGTCCAACTACCTGGCACGCATCATGTCGGGTCGCACCTACAGCAAGGCACGTGAAGGCAGCAAAACCGTGCTGAGCCACCTGGGGCCCTTATGGGGCCTGGCTCGCCGAACCGAAGAGCACATGAAGGGCATGATCATGCCCGGCACCCTTTTCGAGGAGCTGGGCTTCAACTACATCGGCCCAATCGATGGCCATGATATGAACACCCTCGTCAAGACGCTGCGCAATATGCAGCATCTGGAAGGACCCAGATTTCTGCATGTCATTACAAAGAAAGGTAAAGGCTATGCACCGGCCGAGGCCGATCCGTGCACCTATCACGGTGTTTCGCCATTTAATATAGAGACTGGCGAGAGCCTGAAGACAAAAAGCTCAGCACAAAGCTACTCAAGTATTTTCGGTCAGTGGCTGTGCGACATGGCTGAAAAAGACGAACGGCTGGCAGGCATTACTCCCGCCATGTCAGAAGGCTCCGGGATGGTGGAATTCGAACAACGCTTTTCCGACCGCTACTATGATGTCGGCATTGCCGAGCAACATGCTGTGACCTTTGCCGCCGGTATGGCGGTTGATGGGCTGAAACCCGTAGTCGCCATCTACTCGACTTTTCTGCAGCGGGCCTATGACCAGCTGATCCACGACGTTGCATTGCAAAACCTGCCGGTCGTGTTCGCCATCGACCGGGCAGGTCTCGTTGGTGCGGACGGGCCGACGCATTCCGGTGCATTCGACCTCTCCTTCCTGCGTTGCATCCCGAACATGACCATCATGGCGCCATCGGATGGTAATGAATGTCGAAAGATGCTCACGACAGCATTTAATCTGAATACACCCAGCGCGGTGAGATACCCGCGCGGGACAGGCCCGGAAACAATAATAGAGCAAGGCCTGCAGCCACTTGAGGTCGGCAGGGCCGTCGTCCGGCGCGAAGGTAAGCACGTAGCCATACTCGCCTTCGGCAGCATGCTGCACACCGCGCTGAAAGTCGGCGATGAGCTAAACGCAAGCGTGGTAGATATGCGATTTGTGAAACCACTGGATGAGGACCTTATCCAGAAGCTGGCCAATGAAAACGACCTGCTGGTCACCCTTGAAGAGAATGCCGTTAAAGGCGGCGCTGGCAGCAGTGTCAACGAGTTTCTTGCCGCTGGCCAGGTTCATACGCCGATACTGCTGCTGGGACTGCCGGATAACTTTCTTGAGCACGGTGATGTCGCTTCCCTGCTCGCTGATTGCGGCCTGGACAAGGCTGGTATTGTAAAAGCCATACAAAACGTATTGCCGGCCGAACTTGCCCGGACAGCAGAATCCGCCTAGAATTTCTCCCCCTTTAGGAGCCTCTGGAGAAGTCTGGATGAAATAGATTGAGATTCAAAATAATCAGATTTAAGGCAAAGATCGCACGGCCATTCAACGACATCCTGTCTCCACGGCACTTGCACATCCATGTGCGGCGTAATAGCGGGCTATTGCGAAGATCTTTAACGAAGAAGCTGGTTTTTTTGGACTCAAGATATTCAGTCATGACTTCTTCAGAGACTCCTTAGGGAACCCCCTTTTTCTCCTGACTCGAGAACCCCTGACGTGACAGATACAACAACATCGTGTGACACCGGCAATTGTGACGAAATCGAAGACGTGCAAAACCGCGCTGACACGAGAAAAATCACCATCAACAAGGTGGGCATCAAGGATATCCGCCACCCGATCCGCGTACGTGATCGCAGCGAAGGCGAGCAACACACCATCGCAAATTTCAATATGTATGTCGAACTGCCGCATAATTTCAAAGGCACGCATATGTCACGCTTCGTTGAGATCCTCAATGAGCATGAGCGTGAGATTTCCATCAAATCATTCAAGACCATGCTGAAGGAAATGGGTCAACGCCTGGAAGCGGAAACAGGGCATATCGAAATGTCCTTTCCTTACTTCATCAACAAGAAAGCACCCGTGTCCGGTGTTGAAAGTCTGATGGACTACGAAATCACATTCACCGGTGAGTTGAGTAAAGAAAATACCTCGTTATCACTGAAGGTTGTCGTTCCAGTTACATCCTTGTGTCCATGTTCGAAGAAGATCTCGGACTACGGCGCCCATAATCAGCGCTCTCATGTAACCGTCACCGTTAAAGCAAACAGCTTCATGTGGATTGAAGAGTTGATAGAGATGGTCGAGAAGCAGGCCAGTTCCGAGTTGTATGGCCTGTTAAAGCGTCCCGATGAGAAACATGTTACCGAGTACGCCTACGATCATCCGAAGTTCGTCGAGGACATGGTCAGGGACGTCGCAGCCATCCTCAACAGTGATGAGCGCATTGATGCCTATATCGTCGAATCAGAGAATTTTGAGTCCATACACAATCATTCGGCTTACGCGTTGATTGAGCGGGATAAAACAGCGGGATAACACCTGTAGCTATCTGCTAGCATCGCTCCCACAACAAACACTCAAAAATATTTCAGCCGATCAGGCGCTGGAATCACTGACCAGATGCGGCCGGTAGCGCCCGGCAAACTCCAGCGCCTGATCTGCTGGCACCGCCTTGCTGATTAGATAACCCTGCAAATAATCACAGTTGCGCTCTGCGATGTATTGCAACTGTGCTTTCGTCTCAACGCCTTCTGCAACGATTTTCATGCCAAATGAATGGCCGATCTTGATCACGGCATCAACCAGGCTGGCATCATCCGGATCACTCGAGATATCGCCGACAAAGCTGCGGTCTATCTTGACGATATCGAAGCTGAACCTGCGCAGGTGTTCGAGGGAAGACTGACCTGTGCCGAAATCATCCAGCGCCAGACGCACGCCTAATTTCTTAACTTTACGCAGGAAGATGTCAGCCTTATCTACATAACCCGTTAGTGCATCCTCAGTCAGCTCGATAACCAGTTTCTCCGGCTTGAGCATTTTTTCCCTGAGCCTCTGTTCCATGGCGTTGGCAAAGGCATCATCGTTCATCAAGCGCGCTGTCAGGTTGATACTCAGGCTGATGTTTTTATGACCGGCAGCCCGTAAGTAGCCCTGCATTACAGCAGTCTGATCCAGCAGCCAGTCCGTCACTGCAGTAATCAGGCCACTTTCCTCCAGGACATCAAGAAAACTGTTCGGAGCCAGTAATCCGCGTTCGGGGTGATTCCATCGAAGCAAACTCTCAAAACCAACCAGGCGCTTACTCTGTACGCAGACTATAGGCTGGTAATACACCTCGAATTCATTTCTCTCGACGGCATAGCGCAGTTCCTTCTCGATCAGCATCTGATTTTCAGCATACCGGGACATCTCTTCAGAATGAAATCTGTACCGGTTGCGACCATGCTGTTTGGCTTCATACATTGCGGTGTCCGCCGCGCGCAGCAAATCGCTGGCATGGGGTACATCCAGAGGCGCAAGGGCAATACCAATGGACGTACTGACATGCAGTTCGTGCTCACCGATCAGGAACTCTTTCTTGAAGGCAGCCAGTATGTTGTCTGCGATTGCTTCAACCTCCCGTGGATCATCCACGTGCTCAATAATGACAGTGAATTCGTCACCTCCGAACCGTGCGATCGTTGCTGATTCCCCATTAATAATATCTGTCAACCGCATGGAAACTTCTCTCAACAACAGGTCCCCTATACCATGGCCAAGCGTGTCGTTGATTTGCTTGAAACGATCCAGGTCCAGAAACATCAGGGCAACGTTTTGAGCAGATGCAATGGCATCCTGAATAGCCTGCTCCAGCCTGCGATTGAACAGGACTCGATTCGGTAATTGAGTCAGCAGGTCATGGTGAGCGAGATGGTCCAGACGATCCTGGCGGAAGCGCACCTGGCGCTGCATTTGATGAAAGGCATCCGCAAGATCGCGAGTTTCACGCAGCATGGTGACTTCGCTGAGATTGACTGATTCACCGGACGCCTCTTTCATCAGGGCATGCGTCGTGTCCGATATCGGCCTGAGTAAAAAGCGGTTAAACGACATATAACTGGCAAAAGTAATCAGGATAATTGCGCCGGTGATTGCCAGCAGGATGAAGACAAGCCAGCGGGCGGTGTCCGTTAACCTGGTGATATCCTCTGCCGACTGGATATCCAGGTCCAGCTGCAATGATGAAATACGCTGCTGCAAACGCTCGATGATCGGGTAGATATCCTGTCTTAGCACGACCAGATCCATGCGCCAGTCATCACGCATCAATGCAGTAAACAGGTCATCCTTGGCATATACCCATTGCTCATAACTTTTTTCCAGCTCGGGCAGGCTCTCGATGCCTAAAAAACCAAGACGACCTTTCCTGCCATATTCATACAACTTATTGAGGTTTTCACCGAGTGTAGTCAGGTAAACCTCAACATTCTGGTTGCGGGATTCCATGCCTGATTCGTTATTTGCAGAAAATACACCGAAGCGATTCGCGATATAGAGCCTCATCTCTGATGTCATACGAACCCAGCCCATACGAATTTCGTACACAAGCAGCAGCGGGTCTCTGGACTCTTCCAGATTGAAATCATCCTGCAACTCTGCAGCGATCTCACTGAGTATTGTCATCGACTCAATAAAATTAGGCTGCAGACGGTCTTCCATAATCGTTGTGGAAGGAAACCACCGTGCATCATTAATTCGAATACTGACGATGTCACTGGAAGTTCGCTCCAGCTCATCAAGATCATTCAGCATCTCAGTGACCAGGGACTTGGCATCTTCACCATCCCCTTGCATGGTCATACTTCGCAAGTTATTCAAAACCAGTTTAAGTGTTGAGATCTGGCCCGCTAACTCAACGAGTGCATGCCTGTCTGGGTCGATCACTATATCCTGAAGCAGCTTCTGCATGCCGTTTATCTCAGCCAGAACCTCAGTGAGCAGCTTGGAAGTCTCTGCCCGGGATGAAATTTTATCGATTTGCGTGTAACTGGTCCGCTGGACCTGCAGATAACCTAATACAGTGGTAAAAACCAGCACTGCTGTCAATAACAAAGCAAACGCCAGGTAGCGATTGCGATATGAGTCCAGAAACGCTGCCAGTTTTTGTGTAGTCTTCATCGCTTTGGGGGGGGGCTTTTTACAAACATCAGCGCTGTGTCAGCACCATAGTATTACCGGAGTGATTGACTTCAAGCTGGCCAAGAAAAGACATACCCAGGAGGATTTCATTGGGCCCCGGGTCACTGATTATTGCAGCCGAAATATTATCCAGTTCAATCGAGCCAACTGTAACTTTTTCAAGGACAACTTCGTACATCGGTACCAGTCCGTTTGCGGTAGAGGCCAGTGACTTGCGCCCGCTCTCGAAGTCGACATCAAGGCTCCTTGCCATACTGACACTCATCGCGACATTGTTGGCGCCAGTATCAATCAGAAAAGACACAGACTTATTATTGATTTCCCCTTCGGCATGAAAAAAACCATTGGAACTTTTCTCTAATGTAACGGTAGTCTCGTAGGACTCAGCTTCCGTATCTCCCGGTTCACTAACCGGTCCTATCGAAGGAACGATATGCAGGCCAATTTCCTCCTGCTCACCGTCGATCTCTACGATGGCTGAGTGAGTCGTTGATGATATAAGGCTGACACCTTCCGGGCTCGTTTCACCAACCTGCAGCATGCGCTGCTGCCCGTCTATCACCAGGATGGCACGCCCATTGAACAGGACATAAACACTGAGAGACTTTATTGCGCTGGCGGGCATGGCCAACAACAGAGACACAACACAGAGAAATATGGCGGCTAACCCGGGAAGCTTTGTTTGTGCAATGTTCATCATGCTATATATGTAATATGTAGTTCGTCCTGAATACTGACCGTCATTCCAGCATTCACCAGGATAATGTCGTTTAGGCAAAAATATATTTTCCACTCACATATTAATAGTTTATCAGCCCATCAGAGTCAAAAAATGAATCGTATAGGAATCGATCTGGGTGGCACCAAAACCGAAGCTGTCATCCTGGACAACCAGGACAGGATACTGGCTCGGCAGCGTGTCAGCACACCCCAGGCAGAGGGCTACGAAGCGGTTCTCGATACCATTCATACGCTGGTGAGACAGCTGGAGACAGAATCCGGTTCCCGCTGCAGTATCGGTATAGGAACACCCGGTGCAATATCTGCTCACTCTGGCCTGATGCGCAACAGTAATACAGTTTGCCTGAATGGCAAACCGCTACTTGAAGATTTTGTAAACAGGCTCAACCGCCCGATACGTTTGGCGAATGATGCCAACTGCTTTGCCCTGTCTGAATCCCGCAACGGTGCTGCCAGAGAATATGCATCCTGTTTCGGCATCATCATGGGCACTGGAGTGGGTGGCGGCATTGTCATTAACGATAGACTGCATGCAGGGGTCATGCATATCGGTGGTGAATGGGGCCATAACCTTCTCGAGGAAAACGGCCCTCCCTGCTACTGTGGACGCAAGGGCTGCGTCGAGACGCTGCTGTCCGGTCCGGGTTTGAGCAGAGATCATCACCAGAACGGCGGTGAGGCGAATGCAGACCCGGCCACGATAGTCAGGCTTGCTGAAAGCGGTGATGCTATCGCCATGGCGACAGTTGAACGCTTTCTGGCCCGCTTCGGCCGTGCCGTAGCTGCCGTAATCAACATCCTTGACCCACATGCCATCGTCCTCGGTGGCGGCATGTCCAATATTGATCTGCTTTACACCCGCGGCCGTGAAATGATCGAACCGCATGTCTTCAGTGACTATTTCTCAACGCCTGTGCTGCGAAACGAGCACGGGGACAGCTCAGGGGTGTTGGGGGCGGCGCAGTTATGGGAACCCGGGGAGTTGTGACCCGTTTGTCGCCGCGAGGGCGCACCTCCCACAAATCCTGGTAACACTGTCATATTATGAGGTGTGTTGTGGGAGGCGCGCCCTTGCGGCGAATAATACTTGTTCACCCCATCAGACTAACAATACGGTAAAATCAAAATTAACCCTTACAAACAGGCACTACTGAACAATGCGTACCTCCCGATTCCTCCTCGCCACACTCAAAGAAACCCCTGCAGATGCAGAAATAATCAGTCATCAGCTGATGCTGAGGGCGGGCATGATCCGCCGAGTCGCCGCCGGTGTATATGACTGGCTGCCCCTCGGTCTGCGCGTGCTGCGAAAAGTTGAAGCCATCGTGCGAGAAGAAATGGATGCGGCAGAGGGCCAGGAACTGTTGATGCCAGCCATTCAACCTGCTGAATTCTGGCAGGAGAGCGGCCGCTGGGAGGAATATGGCCCGGAACTGCTGAGGCTGCGCGATCGTCACCAGAGAGAGTTCTGTTTTGGCCCCACGCATGAAGAGGTCATCACCAGCCTGATTAGGAATGAAATAAGAAGTTACCGACAATTACCTGCAATTTTCTACCAGATACAGACAAAGTTCCGCGACGAGATCCGTCCCCGGTTCGGCGTCATGCGGGCGCGCGAATTTCTGATGAAGGATGCCTATTCATTCCACGTCGATGCTGAATCTCTCGATGACAGCTACCAGATCATGCACAAGACCTATAGCCGCATTTTTGACAAACTGGGCCTTGAGTTCCGTCCGGTCGACGCCGACTCAGGCGCCATCGGCGGCAGCGCATCAAATGAATTTCATGTCCTGGCTGAAGCCGGTGAAGATGCACTGGCAATCTGTTCACAGTGCGATTATGCAGCGAATGTCGAACAGGCACCCGCAATGCCGCCAGTCGGTAAACGTGCCGGCGCGTCACTGGAAATGCGTCAGGTAGACACTCCCGGTCAACACAGCATTACAGAGGTTTCGTCGTTCCTTGGCATTGCCCCGCAGCAGACAATTAAAACGCTGCTCGTACACGGTGCCGAAGGCCCGGTTGCACTGGTGCTGCGCGGTGACCACGAGCTCAATGAAATCAAGGCGGAAAAACTGCCGCGCGTACTCAAACCACTGGCCCTGGTCAGCCCGGAAGAAGTCAAACAGGCTGCTGGTTGCGAACCGGGCTCCGTTGGGCCTGTGGGCCTTTCTATTCCGGTTATCGCAGACGAAAGCGCGCTACGCCTGTCAGACTTCGTCTGCGGTGCTAATCACGATGGCAAGCACCTGACCGGTGTCAACTGGGGGCGTGACCTGCCGGAACCCGAGATGGCAGATATCCGAAATATCGAAGCAGGTGATCCCTGCCCTGCCTGTGATGGACCCGTTGTTATCAAGCGCGGCATTGAAGTCGGCCATATCTTCAAACTGGGAACAAAGTACTCGGAATCCATGGGTGCCAGCTGTCTGGATAAAGACGGCAAAGCAGTCACTATGCCAATGGGCTGCTACGGCATCGGCATCTCACGCATCGTCGCCGCAGCGATTGAGCAGTCCCACGATGACAAAGGCATTATCTGGCCTGCTTCAATAGCACCATTCGATGTCGCAATCGTACCGATCGGCATGCATAAATCGGAAAAAGTAGCTTCAATGGTCAACGAGCTTTATGAAAAACTGCGCCAGTTGGGCATTTCTGTGTTGCTGGATGATCGCAACGAACGCCCTGGTGTCATGTTTGCAGACATGGAACTGATCGGCATACCACACCGTATCGTGGTGGGTGATCGTGGACTCGATAACGGTGTGGTTGAATATAAATCCCGCACTCGCAGTGATTCTGAGGACTACCCTGTAGCAGATATTATTGGTGTGTTAACGGAACTTTGTGGGGGCTGAATATCACTGGCTGTGCCAGTTATACCCGACAGACTCCTGGTGATTTTTTATGAAATTTGTTTAGATTCAAGGTGAACTGGTATCGCGCTACTGATTGTCTGAAATAAGGGGGAGATATGGAACAAGAACAAAGAGGAATAATGAATCCGTTACCAGATAATCTGTATAAACGGTTGAACGCAGATCAATTACTCGCTTTGATACTGATTGAGGAACATGGGTGGGGCATGAAATTCGTGAGGCGACCATCGAACCAGACACCAACCTATGTGATCTGCAATGACAAAACCCAACAATACGCCGTACTGGATGAAGATGGCACCCTCAACATAGAATCTGGCATAACAATTCGTAGCTAGTCACCAGCAGTGTGGTGTGATGAGAACGGTATCATGCGGCTAATTACTACAGTAGTAATAACGCTCGCACTGGCAATCTCTGTCGCCCTCTTTATATTCAGTCCGAAAACGTCCGATCAGACACAACTTGCAACAGCCAACCGCACATCAGAACAACAGGCGGGCACCCGGTACCAGCCTGTTGGTTCACAGTTTAAACCAGTACTCACAGAAATTTCTGTCCCCGGGTTTAAGGGCGCAAACGGTATTTGGGGTGCAAGCGGCAGGGATGATGAAGGCCATATCTGGCTCGGTGTGTCAGGAAGCGGAAAGGCAGCAGCACACCTTGTAGAATATGATCCTGAACTCAACCGGTTTATTGATCATGGTGATCCCGTGTCTGCCCTGCGGACAGCAGGTGTTTACCGCGAAGGTGAAGAACAGATAAAAATTCACTCGAAGATCATTCAGATGGATGATGGCTGGCTGTATTTTGCAAGCATGGATGAAACAGGGGAGCGTGCGGACGGGAGCCAGCTACCTCGATGGGGCTCACACTTCTGGCGTTACAGGCCTTCAGCTGACCATTGGGAGCATCTCTTTTCTGCCCCGGAGGGCCTGATCGCAGTCAGCGGTGTTGGCCGCTGGGTCTATGCACTGGGTTACTGGGGACATGTACTCTATCAATATGATACCCGGACCGGAAAAACAGGGCGCATTCATGTTGGTTCGGAAGGTGGACATATATCACGCAACCTGGTTGCAGACAAAAACGGTCATGTCTACGTACCCAGGGTAAAATACATCGACCTGAAGCCTAAGATGGACAAAGACGCGATAACAACAGACCGGCTCCTCGTTGTTATGCTGACTGAATATGATCAGGACCTGAACAAGTTACACAGCACACCACTGATTCACTATGCAGTTGAAAACAAACCACAGGCTTCCCACGGTATTACCAGCTTTAGTTATCTCGCTGATGGTACGATCATCTTTGGAACGCATGTGGGATATCTGTACAAGATAACACCATCTGATCAGGGTCCGGCAGCCGTAACCGATCTTGGCTGGCTGCACCCGGATGGTAAATCCTATAACCCATCCCTGTTTCCACTGGATGGCAAACGGTTTCTCGCAGGAATTACCAGACGACGCGGCAAGGGTTACCAGCTGTTCAGGCATGACATCAATAAAGGTGAGTCGCAGCCTGTTGATCTTGACATTCCGGATTACCGGCACCTGCTGCTCTATGGGTCGAATACCCGTGATGATAAAGGTCGTGCTTATGTGGTCGGTCGCCGCGATGGAAACAGCCCATTATTATTTCAACTGGAATTCTGATATGCATGGACTGATACAAGGATTATGCACGTCTCCCGCCTGAAAAATCCGATATTTCACTGGTCAGCCATCCTCACGGCATCGCTGTTGCTGCTTGCCGGGTGCGGGCAACAGGATGCTGAAGTGCTTACGGAAATACCATGGGCACTGATCTCCCAACCGCTGATCATGGACACACATACCCACACACGTTTCTCGGATGGAAAATATTCAGTAGATGAAGTTGTACAGCGCGCCATCAACCATGGTTGCGATGCGCTGGCCATCACTGATCATTCAGACCTGTCCGAAGCTGCAGCAACACCAGACTATTTTTCAGCCATCAATGCGGCGCGGGCAAAGTACCCTGGGTTCATTCTCTTTGGCGGAATCGAGTGGAATATTCCGCCCTACGGAGGCCGTGAACATGTAACTCTACTTCTGGATCCAATACTCGAAGAAACACTTCTTGGTGCTTTCAAGCAGCAATTCGAACAGGATGATGCGACAGCTGACCAGGGCCTGGAGTGGCTGGCTGAAAAAACCGG
>Ga0209013_10000931_pt1 | contig 26860 bp, 23 predicted proteins | sample Cruoilmetagenom2_FD_187291 | JGI IMG/M metagenome (GOLD analysis project Ga0209013, IMG submission 187291) | Oil polluted marine microbial communities from Coal Oil Point, Santa Barbara, California, USA - Sample 2 (SPAdes) (version 2) | ecosystem: Environmental > Aquatic > Marine > Oil seeps ...
GTTAACATGTTGAACACAGTTTTCCAATCCAGGGATATCAACATAGTCACCCAGCTAGCGAAAAATCTCCCGGCGAAGGAAGTTAACCGTGGGCTACTACTCGACTTGTGGATCACGATATTGAGACTATCTGCTGACCGGATTCCTCGAGGGCAACCTGGCAATATTTACATCCAATCGAAATCTGCTGACAACAGTATTCAGGTGGACATCGTCAATGATGCTGTGCCGGATGTTGAGGAATATTCACAATTAGAGCCTAAAGACATGCGCCAATACAACGCCAAGTCAACCAATCATGACTTTGAAATGGATATATGTTTGGCAATCATTCAGAGCATGCAAGGGAGCATGATGATTGAAAGCGTACCGAGACGCGGGTCGATTATGCGAGTTACCCTACCGGTGGAGGGATAAAGTGACAACAAATAAGATCCTAATCATTGAAGATGATGATATTGTTTCCCGAACGATCAAGAGAAGTCTGAGGAGTGAGGATTATCATGTGACCACAGCTAGCAGCGGCGTTGAGGGATTAAAAATCGCCCGTGCCAATCTGCCCGATATGGTTATTCTTGATGTCATTATGCCCGGGATGGATGGGTATACGGTTTGTCGTGAAATGCGCTCAGATATCAAACTCTCTGAAGTTCCAATTCTATTCTTGACCGCCAAGATCAAAGATGAAGATAAAATCGAAGGCTTCAACGCTGGAGCAGACGACTACCTGTGCAAGCCATTCAATATCGACGAGTTAATCCTACGTGTGCGAGCAATCATCAGGCGGACAATGAAACAAAGTGAATTAGTGAAAGAACCGCAAGACACTCAGAGCAACATCCACCCACGAGTGCAAGCAATTATCGAACAAATAAACCACGAACCGAAGCATCTAGAATCAGTGAACTACCTCATCGTTGATGATTTTGTACTAGACACAAGGACATATGAACTATACACGCCGGAAAGGGGAAAAATGCGTCTTACGCCGGTACAGTACGACCTGCTGTACCATTTAATGAGCCATCCCGGGCAAATCTTCTCACCGAACCGCTTGCTGGATGAAGTTTGGGATTACCCGGCGGATACCGGCAGCCCAGATTTGGTGCGAGTACACGTGAAGAACCTGCGTGAGCGGATTGAGGCTAACCCCAGCGAGCCAATGTTCTTGAGAACCGTGTCTGGTTTTGGATATACCGTTGACCCCGCAATCGAATGATAAGGGTATCGCTCTGCATAAAGATTTGGTGATCCAGCACAATGATAAACGATGTTGAACCAAAACCAGTAATGCTTTCCTCCAAAAGGCCCCACAGGCCGATTAAGGGCGAAGGGGAGCGCGAAATTCTAGATCTCATTGCAGAGATAATCAATGTCACGTTATCAGCAGATGAAATTTATGATGCTTTAGTTAGTGATATCTGCCGTGTTTTCGGTGTTGAAATCTGTGCGATTATCCTTCTAAACGAAGACAAAGTAGACTTGGTTGTTGAACAGTACCATCACCAAGAGACACTGAGATATTACTGGGAGACAACCGACCTGGAAGGGGGACCGATCGAGTACTGCATCGTAAATAAAGAGGTTGTTATAAACAACCATATCAGCAGTGATGTTGATCTGCGTTTTCTCGCTGAGACCCTAGACATCCTCCCGGCTTCATTATTATGTACGCCTTTATCTATTGACGATCACGTTTTAGGTGCGATTGCTATCTTAAACAAAATCGATGGGGCTTTCACCGAGCAAGATGAGGAGAGTCTGATCATTCTGTCAGCTGCGTTGACGCGGAAGATCCATAACGAAAACACTATCCAGAAATTAAAAATTTCCAATGCTGAGCTTGAAGTGATACGCTGGCAGTTGTTGAATTCTAGAAATATCCTGCGGGCATTGTTTGACAGCCTCCCCACGTCTATGTACATCATCGACAGCAATTTCAATTTAGCGGCGATTAACATGCACCGCGCAAATCGAATAAATCAACCACCAGAACAACTCGTCGGTCGTCGCTGCTATGAAGCTCTCTACCAGCGCTTCGACCCATGCCCCGATTGCCAGGTCATCGAGACACTAATTAGTGGCGATCACACTACCAGAACCAAGCGATTGTGGGAGACTGAACTTGATCCCCTGGAATGGGAGATAAGCTCATACCCGATTCATGGTAAAGACAACCGGATTGTCCAAGCGATTCTTATCGAGCAGGATGTCACTGAGAAACGCCGCCTTGAGGCCACACTCGCTCAGTCAGAAAAACTCGCCGCAGTTGGTCAGCTGGCAGCTGGACTCGCCCATGAGATTAACAATCCGCTAACCGCTGTTATTGCAAATGCCCAACTATTGATGCGAGAACTGCCACCCGATGACGATAAACAAGAACTGGTTGAATTAATCGCGCTTGCCGGAGAGCGAGCCAGCCAGGTGGTGGGCAACTTGTTAGATATGGCACGCCGAGAGCAGTATGAGTTTAATCCAACCGATATCAATTTAACCATCGATAAAGCCCTGGCTTTGCTCCAACATGATATCGTCGCCCGGTCTGTCGATCTAAAGTTCCGACCGTCGGAAGATATCCCAACGATTATTGCTAGTCAGGATCACTTGCAAGGGGTATGGTTAAACCTGCTGACGAACGCAATCGACTCATTAGGCTCAGAACATCGCACAGTGCAGATTGAAACCAAACAGAAGGATAATGAAGTTCATGTTGTCCTTTCAGACAGTGGTGAAGGCATGAACCCCGACCACCTATCCCGGATTTTTGAACCCTTCTATACGACAAAAGGACCAGGGCAAGGTACAGGATTGGGTTTATCAGTGTGTCACCGGATAATAAAACAACATGGCGGGCGGATTTTAGTGGACAGCAAGCCAGGGGTCGGCACAAAATTCACTGTGGTTCTCCCAATAACCTAGATCCATAGCTTTTCCAGCCTCATATCTCACAAATTGCATTATTTTCTGCGGGGATAGTTACGGGCTAGCTCACAGGGGGCTTTCCAGTAATGGTGTTTAGCCCATAAATCTTTTTTTACGCGATCTTTAGGGTAGCTTCACTTCAGCTTTACTGTCTTATGTATAGATAACGGGTATTCTTGGGCTGTAGCAAAACTTGAAGTGTCTATCCAATCATAAAGAATACGGCCCAAATTATGCGACACAAAAAAGAAGACGCCCAACTGATCCATGAGTACCAAACCACCAAAAACACTGAAATTCGAGATGAAGTCGTGCTCCGTTATGTCCCATTAGTTCACTTTGTGCTGGGAAGACTAGGCCTTTCGAAGTCTATGGGGCCTGAATATGAGGATGCTGCCAGCCAAGGAATAATTGGCTTGATCGAAAGTGCAGACCGGTTTAATTATGATTATGGGACCCAGTTCAGCACATATGCTACTCTCCGCATCCGGGGGAAGGTTATCGATTATCTGCGCACCTTGGATTGGCTCCCGCGCGGGGCCAGGAAAAGAGCTCGGCTGGTGCAAGATGCTATAGATGACCTGTGGGAATTACACCACCGCCACCCCACCGATGAAGAAATTGCCGAACACTTAAATATACCCCCGAAAAAAGTCCGCCAGGCCTTAATTGACTACAGCCACGTGGTTGTCTCCCTTGATACAAACCCAAGCATCTATGAAGATGAAGATGCATCCTTCCACGAGCTGGTAGCCGATGACAATCAAGTCAATCCCTTCGAACTCATCGAAGATGCAGACATCAAAACCCTGGTAATTCAGTCTATCCAGGAACTGCCAGACCGAGACCAACTGATCATCTCGCTTTACTACAATGATGGCCTGACCTTCAAGGAAATTGGTGCGGTATTGGAAATATCCGAATCGCGGGTTTGCCAATTACACGGTCGAATTGTGGCTAAGCTGAAAAGCACATTGGATCATAAAACGCAGTTCGCGAATGATTCAGCAAATACAAAGGCAGCTAAAACAAAAAACCGCCCTCGGAGCTCTCACAAAACAATCCGCAGAAAGCTAAACCAGCTTCCCATCAGTGTATGACCAAGCATACTCCCCGATAATTGCCCCAGCACACTGGGGCAAATTCGCGTTAAACAGGACTTTTCTATAACCTTGGTATCCCAATCCACAGAAATCCTAGCAATTTGATAAAGTTTTTGCTAACCCTGTCGAAAATATTTCTAAGGCATAATCTCGACACCGGAATATTGCCACACTGCGATATTTCACATAATTGCCCACTGTATAACTCGCGATTTAGGCTTATCGATACGACCACTGATAAACATGAACTCTGCTAATTCAGCTCACGGATACAATCTATCATCACCCGACTTTGACTCCTTGCTTAGAAGAGCCCACACTGTATTAGACAACTCGTCTGAGGTCCGGAATGATCTAGTCAGTTCAATCAAGGAGAGAATCTCATCCGGCAATTATGTCATCCAAGTAGAGCAGTTAGGTAATCGGCTATTACCAATACTAATCGGAGATCAAGGTATCTGATAAGGCTTAAGGTAGCTGATATTTCTATCGGAGTAATGTAGTGGTGATGGAACAAACTGAAAACCTACAAACTGTATTAGAAAGCTTATTGGTAGAAGAGTTCCGGACTGTTCAAAAGCTTCAACGGTTTAAGCTGTCGGAAAGCCAAGCCCTTTCCAACTATGATATGCATACAGTAAATGAGCTCAATGAAGAATTCGAGATAGCGGTCGAAGATCTCCAACAACTACAAAGCCAGCGCCAAGTCGTCGTGAAAAAGATCGCAAACGGATTAAATATTAACTCTGAGAGTCCTGCTATCCTCGATATCTCGCTGGCGCTCCATCCGGAGCTAAACGATCGCATTTTACGACTTCAAGAGGGCATCCGGGCGTTGAATGACGAGATACGCCAGATTTCCGCCCGGAATGCGGCGATAACCCCACCGATCATGAAAAGACCTAAGGAACTAAGAGATCTACCAAAATAACGCTCACAAAACTCGTTATCCCCTCCATATTTCGTATTCCAATAAACATCGAACTTGATAATCCGCCCTATCAGATAAACCTGGCTAATGCTTTGTCGAGGATGTAAGTTGCATACGATATCCGGTTAATACACCCGTGACAAAGCTTATAGTGTTCCGTCCACCATCTATTCTCACTTAACAATCACATTTGACGGAACACTAGACCTGCAGGCAACTTCCATATTTAACTGACGCTGTGCTGATATTTTTACTTATGAGAAAATCTAGTTGCCCCGTGATGATTTACTGCTGCTCACAATCTGCGGTTGTTGAGATACTTGCTGCGAATCGACGAATATATGCGCATAATATCGGAAACATTTTCATCAATGCTCTGACTAATCGCATATAGATAGGGTGCTCCCGCCGCCTGCTTGCGATACTCAGTTATATGCTCCACTTTCTCCTCCAGCGCAAATTCCCATGCCTCGGGTGTATTGTCCACCAGCAGTCCATATGGGCGCAGCTCGTTGTATGCCATACTTTTACTTGCAATCCAGGGTATTTTCATCACCATATACTCCAATAGGCGAGTCCCGCTTTGCCGCTCATCCATGTAGCCCGCAAGCGGTGCAACTCCGATATCAACCTTTGAGAGTATGCCGCCCCATTCATCATATGGAACCCAAGGTTTATAAATCAATCGATCATCCGGTATATTTAATCCCCCGGCGAGATTCGCTGTTTCAGCAGTAATCATAACTTTGACATGAGAATATCGATCGCATATCCGTTGAAGAGCTTCCCCCAATCCGCTCTCATTCAATGTGGATGGTGAAGTGTTTACACCAGCCCAACCGATAACTAGATCATCATCTTTGTCGTCAAGTATGTTCTCATAGTATTTCAGGTCGATGAAGTTCGGCAGGTATCGGACATCTGCATAAGGCAGCCAATCGCTAACTACCCGTCGCGAGGATGCTGTCGCGGCGTACACCAAATCCAGAAATTCACCATTGACATCAAATTGGTTGGGCAGATGGTCATCATTAAAATCATAGATGATTATCTTATCTTGGGAGATCCAAAAGCGGATAACTGGAAATAACTTGCTAGATATCCGAGGGTTGATAACGATCATATCAGCGCTGTTGCAGTGCTCAACAGCATTTGGAAGATGGCTGGCGAACTCAGTCGAAGATAGCAGTGCGGCGCGATCGCGACTGTATCTGTTTATGGCTCGAGCTGGCATTGCGCCCCGCCAATAAAACCACCTATCGTTTACGGTTTGTTCCGGATATATATAGACTATATGCATGTTTACCAGCTAAAATGCCAGCTTCACCAACCAATTAATCTCTTAACGCTGCAGACAGCTTCAATAAGAATTTCCGCTGCTTGCTCAAATATAGCACCAGCAGTATGACTTCGCTATAAATCCTTTATGAAAGTGACGTAAAGGTCAGCTTAATCATGCCATCAATGACATGCAGCGGAGCTGATTCAGCAGTTGGGATATAAGTTGATTATGGGACGGGGAAAAAACTACATAGTAATGATAAAACGCAATTGGCAAACACGCAATGGTGTATCCTAAGTGCCCCAGTCACGCAGATAAAGAAAATCGTAACCAATCGTCCTGTTGGTAAGCTTAGCGATGGGGGGCAATACACGTTTAAAATGATTACGGCGGATGCGTTCGATCACAGTCGAAACAAAGTTTTCAGAAAAACCGGCGGAAACGCAGTCGGCAGGTGAATAGCGTTGATCAATCAACAAATACAATAAATTATCAACCTGCTCATATGTAAATCCAAGTTCAGCTTCATCCGTTTGGCCGGGCCATAAATCCGCTGATGGCGGTTTCTTGACGATTACCTCCGGAACCCCCAAAGATGAAGCTAATTGCCGTACTTGTGTTTTGTACAGATCTCCAATTGGGTTCAATGCGCTGGCTGAATCACCATAGAGTGTCGTATATCCGAGCAAGATCTCGGTTTTATTCCCGGTACCCACTACTAATCCGTGGAAACTTTCAGACTGATCAAAAAGAACAGCCATTCGCACCCGCGCCATAATATTTCCGCGCCGCAGCTGGGTGGCATCTGGGAGTAATTCGAAGAGCGGGTCGACAATTTCTGTTATCGCGATCGTGCGGTCTTTCACTCCCAGTTGATTGATGACCAGTTGAGCATGTTCAAGAGATTCAGAAGACGAATTTTTGTAGGGCATGCAGACAGCCAGCACATTATCAGGGCCCAATGCTTTTGCTGCCAGAAAGCATGACAGGGCGGAGTCTACGCCACCTGATAAACCGATCACTGCCCGGTTGAAACCCGCCCTGGTCACTTCGGTGTGGATAAAACCAGTCAATATTTTAGTCGCCAGTTCGGTATGAATTCGTAAGTCGCTCATGATTTGTATGTTCGGACAACCTCTCCCTGATCTACTACGATAAACTCGACGCCGGTTTCTGAACTGATGGCATCCATCATACCGTGAATATACTCTTCCGTGATTATGCCGGTGTCACCGGATGAGCTGCCGAGGACAACACATGCGATATCGAAATCACCAATCATTTCAATGATAACATTCCGAAACACACCCCTTCTTACGGCCAATCTAGCCTTAACTCCTTCTCTTTCAGCTCTCTCCACCGCCATAGTAAGCATGAACTCACCCATCTCATCCATTTCTGCTTCCAAATCGACAGTTTTTGCAAGAGGCGTATGATCAAGGAATTCAACATTCGTAATATACAAAAATAGCAGCTCGGACCCGCGCTCTTTAGCGATCGCAATCGCACGGTCTTGGTTTGGATGGCTAGCTGTCCCCCCGCGTGTTAGGCATAAGATTACATCTGCCATCAGCTTTACCTCCTATAAAGGCCGGTGTTAAAATCGCACCAACAGCCACAAGAAACCTACCAGCAGCGTGATGTAGGTAACTGGCAAGCCAATCTTCATAAATTCTTTAAACGTTATCGGTGTATTGGCCTGATCAGTGATCCCAGCAGTGACGAGATTAGCTTCACCACCGATCAGAAAACCGTTACCACCCATGGCTGCACCCATCGATAATGCGTAGTACAGCACCAGACTGTTTGCGCCCGGTACCGTGGCGGTAAGGAATTTAATGATCGGCAGCATCGAAGCCGCCAGCGGGATATTGGCAATCGCAGTCGATATCGTACCGACACCAAATACCACAATGAAAATACCCAAGGTGAGATTATCACCAATGACTTCGCCCATCTTCTGGGCAAAATAACTGATCAGCCCCACTTCCTGAATTGCGCCGACAATAATGAATAATGCCATGAAAAAAACGAGCGTTGTCCAATCAACTGCTTGGATCATCTGGTGAACATCGGGTTTCAACCAAATCAGCAGAAGCGTAGCGCCCATTAACGCGGTCACAGCCAAGTCAAGATGGATCCGCTCTCCTAAGACAAAGCCGATCAACACAAGAATGAAGACTATCCCTGATTTCCACAAATCATTCATATCTTCAATTTCAGCGTTTTTCTCAAGCACCTCATACAGCCTGGGGGAGATCGCAGCGCCCTGTTTCACGAACTCATTACGGTAGTGAAACAGGACGTATCCAGCCATCGCGATTAGGGCGATCACCACACCAACCGTTTGATTGATAAGGAAATCATTGAACCCGATCCCAGCATATGCACCGATTAATATATTCGTCGGCGTGCCCACCAAAGTGCTGATCCCGCCCACGTTGGAAGCCAGAATCTCGGGAATGATTAACGCTAACGGGTTGATCCCCAAAGCCAAACCAATTTGGAGGCTGATCGGGGTCATCACCAACATCGTTGTGAAGTTGTCCAACAATGCGGATGCGACTGCTGTGATCGCCATAAGGATCAGCACCAACAACCACACCCGACCACCACTAAGACGGTAAGCTTGGAAGGCCAACCATTGGAATATACCTGTCCTTTCAATAACCGCGATGATAATCATCATCCCCATAACTAAGAAGATGACTTCCCAATTGATATAACTCAAAGCGCGCTCGAAGGTGAAAATATAGAAATCAGAGTTAATCGCCCCGCCGACATACGAGACGGCAAAGATTAAGGATAGACCGGCGAGAGCTGCAGTTGTGCTGTGCAGTCTCTCAAAAGCGATCAATAACAAAACCACAAGGAAGACAATAGTCGCCGTCCAGAAACCGGCCGAGATACGCCGCTCCAGGATTTCATCCTCCAACCGATACACGCCCGTTTCGATCAATACCTGGCGCTCGGCAAAGCCGAGCTTGATCACTTGGGGATGAAAGTGTGGGTGCTCAACATGAATCTCAATCTCTTGTTGGGGGATCTCATTAAATGCTAGGATCCAGGAACCATCCGCTTGGCTCTCCGTTTCGCTTAAGGGTTCGCCATCACCGACCGGTATCGCTTTGATAACAGCCAATTCGACGGGCTCGCCTTGAGGATCTACTGCCCGGCCAAAAATCACGAGATCGTATTGTTTAACTTGGGTGGTTGGTGCTGCTGAAGCTTCCCCTGGAAGGCATACCAACAGTAAACAAATAAACAACAGCAATAGATACACCCGATTGCGATCTCGTAGGAGTTGTGTGAAACTTCGTGCAACAATTCTATTTATATCCACGATGGTCTACTTGAATTCCTCATTTGAAGTATTCATTCAACGCTGGTTTGAGCTGTCGCCCGCGACAATCCGGTCCAATTCGCGAATCACCAAAGAAGTGCGTTCATCACGCAGGAGGGGCAAGCGCGCCCGGGTGCGGTGCAACTGATTTAGATCAATTACTGCATGGACGAGTTCTTCCTCAAAATAAGGTCCTTGGGCAATTAAATCGCCGTTCGGGTCAAAGACCGTTGAGCCGCCCCGTCCAGCCAAAGCAAATAGGGGGGGTGAGGCATGCCAGAAATCCTCACAGATCAAGATCCCAAGCTTACCAAAACGGGTATCGAAGGCGCGGATCTTATCTCCCCAGGCAAAAAAGCGGCCTTCATCGAACAGACCATAGGTGGGCAGGTAGGTCTTGTGATGGACATGCAGGATTTCACCCTGGGATAGATAACCCGCGGCGATATAGAAGCGGTGCCGCGGGTCTTCATCAACGAAACCAACAACGATATCGATGTTTTCACTGGCTGTTAGCAGCGTCGAAAAAACTGGGTCAGCTGAAGTAGGCTTGAGCGCAACACTGGGTACCAGGTCCTGGAGCACATAGCCTGTCAATGACAACTCGGGGAACACGATCAAGTCAGCTCCCTGGGCAGCGCAGATGTGGGAAAGATGCTTATCCAAGTTTTTTTCCACATCCCCCAAGTATGTATTGATTTGTGCGATAGCGATGTTCAAGGTCATTCTACCTCTCGATCGACAAGAAGATCATATTGTAACAAGTGTTAACCGTTTTGCGGTTCAGTTCAAAATCCCAACTGCTCAACCAACAGTGCGCTGCCGCCAAGAGATCAGCAGGTAGCTGCCAGAAATGAATGCAATCGCCAACGCGACCAATGCGTCGATCCGGAACCCCAAAAAAGTCGCCACATAATCCGCTCGGGTGAATGCTAGCAAGAAGTAAACCAATGACAACATAAAAGCAGCTACAGCACCGATCTGTCCGGGGACTGCAAGATACTTGGTCAAGAATTCAGCTGCCCAAATAGTACCCAATGCAGTCAGCGCACCAATTACCTGTACTGGAAATCGCGGTGCCAACCGGCCCCACCCATCAAGCGCTGGGAAAGCCCACCACCAATCAGCTGCTCGCCCGTGAGCATATCCATCCAACCAGCTTGCCAACCAGATGCTCAATACTACAACTCCTGCAAAAGGCACCAAGGAATCTAGCAGCCGGAGGGGAGATTTGTGTTTAATGAAAGCATATCCTACGGTGAATAGGATTGCCCCAAGCAGCGCCCCTATCCACGAAAATCCCCCCAGATAAAGCTGGAAAATTTCCAACACTTGACCCTGGTAATTGGACCAATCGATTAGTACGTACAAAAAGCGACCACCGATCACGCCGCCCAATATAGCCGCTAAACCAGCATTAGCAATCGAGATACCATCTTCGGCAGAGGACCGCAATACAGACCAGGTCAATCCCATTGTAGCACCCATACCAACGATTAATGGGTAAAGGTATACCGGCACACCACCTGGGAGATAGAAGATGATCACGCCCCAATCTTACCATGCAGATTTCGCCAAGAACGGTCTCACGCATGGTGAAAACCCATATCATCTCCGGCTCCAGATCCCCACCTATTTAGCCAGTATTTACGACCTGGTATCAGTGTATAATTTCATTAGAGATATAATGAGAGATAAATTGACATCTCAGATGTATCTACTTGTGGAGATCACCGCATGCTTGAATTCCTTCTTGACCCCAATGTAGCGTATCTGACCTTGGTGTTGGCGTTCTTAATTACACTAATGGCTATACTCACCCCGGGTACGGCTGTATTTGAGATAATCGCATTATTGATGCTGATCGTCTCCGGTTGGCAAATTTACAATATCCCGTTCAATCTATGGGCCTTAATCGCAATTTTCAGTGGTGCGATCCTGTTCTTTATTGCCGTACGCTGGTCACACAAGCTAATCTTTCTGGCGCTCTCGATCCTGCTTTTGATCACCGGTTCCGTGTTCTTGTTCCAAGGAGAGCCCTGGTGGCGACCGGCCATCAATCCATTCCTGGGCATTATCGTATCCGCTGCAGTGGGCAGTTTTCTATGGATTGTCGCGGTAAAAGTCATGGAAGCTGACAGCACGACTCCGACACACGATTTAGGGCAACTGATCGGGATGGTCGGAGAAGCGAAATCCAACATCCACCAAGAAGGCTCAGTCCAGGTGGATAGAGAACTATGGACAGCACAAAGCGAAGAAATAATCCCGATCGGCAGCCGGGTGCGGGTCATCGACCGGAACGGATTTATGCTCGTGGTAGAAGCAGCAGATGTTGAATCTGATCCCGTTGAAGAAGACCGCGCCTGAACTCAAAGTCACCCATCAAGAGTCTATTTGATCGAACCAATTTTCAGGAGGTAAAGCATGGAAACTGTCAGCGGTACACTATTATGTGTGATAGGCGCCGTCGCTCTGTTGGTAATTCTGGCGTTAGCAACGGCTATCCGGATCATCCCAGAATACCAGCGGCTGGTCGTATTTCGTTTGGGGCGCTGCCTCGGTTCAAAAGGACCGGGCGTGGTGTTCTTGATCCCGGTCGTTGACCGCGGCACGAAAGTGGATCTGCGCGAGCAGGTACGCGATATCCCGCACCAGACCTCAATTACCGAAGATAACGCCGCGATCTCGGTGGACTTCATCTGGTACTACAAGGTGCTCGACGCGACTGAAACCGTCCTGCAGGTTGGCGACTTCGAAACCGCCGCCGAAGGTATGGCGACCACAACGCTGCGCGCGGTGATCGGTGGGATCTCGTTAGACGATGTGTTGTCAAAGCGTGAGCGCATTAACAATCTGCTGCGATCACGGCTCGATGAAGTGACCGAGCGTTGGGGTGTGAAAGTGACGAATGTAGAAATTCGTGAGATCACCCCACCGGACGAGATCTCCGATGCCATGAACCGCCAGATGTCCGCAGAACGCAACCGGCGCGCTGTCGTGACCGAGTCAACGGGGCAGCGCGAAGCAGCGATCAACATAGCAGATGGTGAGAAGCAAGGGGCAATCTTGCGGGCAGAAGGTGAGAAGCAAGGAGCAATCTTGCGAGCAGAAGGTGAACGACAAGCCCAATTACTGCGGGCAGAAGGTTATTCAGGCGCTCTGGATAAAATTCACGAAATCGCCCAGGGAGTTGACACGAAAACAATGACCATCCAGTACTTTGAGACCTTAAAGACGATCGGGGAGGGCGCGTCTACCAAGTATATCTTCCCGATGGAATTCAACAGCATGCTGCGAGACTTCGTCGACAGCCTCAAGAAGTAGCCGGCGGATCTTATCTAAAACGCAACACACAGCAGGGCTTCGGCCTGGTGTGTGTTGCGTTTTAATTCGTCTTGTTGAGCCAGTGAACAGACTATCCCAACCAGCGCAAAAGATAACTGCGGCCACATGGCGCGATCTAGCCGCTGTGCACCGCCTAGAGAAGACCTGTTTTCCTAAGGATGCTTGGCCTGTATGGGAAGTATTGGGCGTGTTGGTATTCCCAAATGTCATTCGTCTGAAAGCTATGCTGGCAAATGAACTGGTTGGGTTCATAGCCGGAGATTACCGCACCAGAAGAAAAATCGGCTGGATCGTAACCATCGCAGTACATCCAGCCTATCATGGGAGAGGCATCGGCAGCAACTTACTAAAGAGCTGCGAAGAACGTTTAGCGACACCCACTGTCCGCCTATCTGTACGTGCCTCCAACCAGAGCGCGATCAGTTTGTACGAGCGCAACGATTACAACCAGATTGAAGTATGGCCTAAATACTACATGGATGGGGAAAACGGGTTGGTATTTGAAAAAGTGCTCAACAAGGTAGTTTAGCGGGTAAGTTGGGCTATAATTGCCCTACAATGAGCCAAGAACGATTGCCACCACCAAAACTAATCACCAAAGCTGGCGAACTACAGCAGCTGGTTGACAAGCTGGCACTTGAATCCATCATCGCCGTCGATACGGAATCGAACAGCCTGTTCGCCTACCAGGAACAGGTTTGCTTGATCCAATTCTCAACCCAACAAAATGACTACTTGGTAGATCCCCTGGCATTGGACGACATTTCATCTTTAGAACCAATTTTCAGCAGCCCAGAGATTGAAGTGATATTCCACGCAGCCGAATACGACCTGTTGTGTCTAAAACGGGATTTCGGATTTACGTTCACCAACCTGTTCGACACCATGGTTGCAGCGCGCACACTAGGCCGGGAGGCAGTCGGCTTAGGCTCACTCCTCAAGGCTAAATTCGGTGTGGCCGTAGAAAAAAAATACCAACGGGCGAACTGGGGGCAGCGGCCGCTGCCAGAGCACATGCTTCAATATGCCCAGCTGGACACCCATTACCTGATTGCATTACGGGATATCCTTAAGCAGGAACTGATCACAAACGGACGTTATGCACTGGCCGAGGAAGACTTCAGACGGCTGTGCCAAGTAAACGAGCACAAAACGGATAAGCCTCCAGCTGACTGCTGGCGCATCAACGGCGCATATGACCTTGAACCGCAGCAAGCGGCAGTGCTCAAGGAATTGTATCTTTTTCGTGATCAGGTCGCCCGTCGTAAGAACCGCCCACTCTTCAAGGTGATGAACGACCAAGTCCTGATAAACCTCGCTGAGGGCTGCCCCAGCAACCAGGCGGAGCTAAAAAATTCACCCGGTCTCTCACGCGGCCAAGCCGCCCAATATTGGAAAGGTTTGTTAGGTGCAATTAAACGCGGCCTGCAAGCTGAACCCCTCCATCCACCGGCATATAAGCGCCTGAACAATGGCTTCCTGCAAAGGTTAGAAGCATTGAAAGGCTGGCGAAAGATGACTGCCCGGGAGATGGGAGTAAATTCCGATGTTGTCTTACCGCGCGACCTAATGTATGCTATTGCGAAGCACAGACCACAGCACAAGAGTGAATTAAAGGCGCTGATGGATGATGCGCCCTACCGATATGAACGCTTTGGGGATGAAATTTTGGGTGTGATCCCAGGAAAATAACCTTCACCGGGCAACGTCACTTTTCAACGAGCAACAGCCACAGCTGCTAACTACTGCTTTGTCAAGGATATTAGAATGAATATCACTTTTCACGGTGCCGCTCGCACGGTCACTGGGTCGCAGTTCTTGCTATCCATAAACGGCTACAAGCTGCTGTTGGAATGCGGCTTCTTCCAAGGCAAGCGCAGGGAGTCCTACGAGCGCAACCAAAGCTTCCGCTACAACCCGGCAGATCTAAACGCCGTGATCTTATCGCATGCGCATATCGACCATAGCGGCAACCTGCCGAACCTGGTCAAGAGCGGATATTGGGGTCCAATATTCTCGACGACGGCGACCGCACACCTGGCAAACCTGATGCTGATTGACTCCGCCAGGATCCAAGAGTTCGATGCGAAATTCGTCAACAAGAAACGCGCCCGACGAGGGGAAGAACCAATCGAACCAATCTATACGACCGAGGATGCCGCCATAGTAGCCCAACTCTTCAGCTGTCACAACTATGGTGCCCCTTTTCAGGTCGTACCGGGGGTAACTGCCACACTTGTGGATGCCGGACACATCTTGGGGTCTGCCGCTGTGGTGCTTGATATCGAGGAACGAGGGCGCAACTTCCGCCTGTGGTTCTCTGGAGATATCGGCCGTCCAGAACTGCTGATCGTCGGTGACCCGGTGCTGCCAGAGAAAGCCGATTACTTGATCATGGAATGCACCTATGGCGATAAACCACACGGCGACCACGAGGCCGCTTTTGAAGAACTATGCCAGATCGTAAAGCGGACCGTTCAACGGGGTGGGAAGGTGATTATCCCAGCCTTTGCCGTCGGCCGCACCCAGGAGCTGGTTTACGCGCTGCACCGGATGATCGACAGCGGTGATATCCCACATATCCCCGTCTTTGTGGACAGCCCTTTGGCGATCAATGTCACCGACATCTTCCGTGCACACCCGGAGTGCTTCGATGAAGAAACGCGTGAGTTTATCCGCAACGATAAACACCGCACAGCATTGGGTTTCGATCACCTGACGTACACACGTTCTGTGGAAGAATCAAAGGCGATCAATGACCTCAACGAGCCGATGGTGATCATCTCAGCCTCTGGTATGGCCGAAGCTGGGCGCATTCTGCACCATCTGCGCAACAATATCGAGAACCCACGCAATACAATCCTGATCGTATCCTGGCAAGCACCGCACACATTGGGACGCCGTCTGGCTGAGCGGGAACAGGTAGTGAAGATTTTCGGTGAAACCTATGAACGCAAAGCAGAAGTAGCCACGATCGGTGGTTTGTCAGCGCACGCCGGGCAGAAGCTGCTGACAGAATATGCCCAGGCCTCTCAGCGAACACTTAAAAAGATATTCCTCGTGCACGGCGAGCAGGGTCCCGCCGAAGCGCTGCAGGGTAAACTCGGTGCATTGGGCATCACGGAAACGTATTACCCCGACCTGCATGAAGTAGCGGAAATCTAGATCTCGCATCCGAATTCGACGAGCAACCCATGGGGGAAACGGAGCGGCGCATTCCAACCAAGACTTTGCTCACGCTCGTTGGGTTGGCCAGCACAAACGCCAGACATTTACAAAGTCAGTATCATGAACAAAATGACCGCTGAACAGAAAACAAAGCGTAAAATCTCCCACTGGCTCCTAGCAATCGCCCTCGGCATGGGAGGCGTGCTTCTCATCCTCTTAATTACGTCACGTTATGGACCCGGTGTGTCGGGCGACAGTGTTGATTACCTATCGGTTGCAGATAATTTGAAGCAGCAACGTTCCTTTACAGACTACGCGGGCGGCATTTATCTATACTGGCCGCCGCTGTACCCGGTGCTGCTGGCTGTCTCCAGCTGGCTATTAAATGTAAGCACATTTCAGGTAGGTGGGTGGATCAATGCCATCAGCTTTGGGCTGCTGGTGGTTATGGGTGGCTTACTCTTCAGCCAGATGTATCCAGGTAAACGACGCTGGTTCCTGCTGGGCGCCCTATTCGTCCTGACCGCCACCCCACTGCTGCGTTTAGCGGCCAATATCGCCAGCGATCCCTTGTTCATCGTATTGGTGCTCGCTTACGCACTGATCGGCTACAAGTACCTGCAGACACACGCATGGCAAGCGCTATTAGGGCTGGCGCTGGTGGCAGGGACCGCCAGCTTGGTGCGTTGGAACGGGATCACATTGATCGCGGCGACTGTCATTTTAACGCTGCTTGCTGAGCGGAAGGACTGGCGGAGAGCACTGCTGAGAGCCACCTGGGCAGGAGCACTTGCCAGCCTGCCGCTGGCATTGTGGGTGTTGGGGAGGAACTACCGGGTGTACGGCACACTGATCGGCTATGGGAACCTCAATCACCTCAAGTACATTAATGACAACCTGCTCGATGCCACCACCAAAATGACCCACTGGCTGCTGCCAGACCTGGTCACGCGGGTGATCTCACCGCTCGTATTGGTTGGGATCTTCCTAATTATCGCCATATTGCTCAACCGGAAGACGGGGTGGCGATCGTATGCCAGGCAGCTGTTCTCTTCGGTGAACCTGCCTTGGATTGTTTTCACAGCGCTCTATTTCCCATTTGTGATGATCACATCTATCGCACCAGATCATACAGCAGTGTTCGATGACCGTTATTATGCACCGCTGTACTTATTCACACTGCTGTTCCTCGTTTTCACCGGTTACGAACTGGTGCTTAAACCGCTTGACCGCTGGCGTCCTAAACCAGTGTTCGGTGTCAAGCTATCGGAGATTATATTGGCGGGAATCCTCTTGGGCTGGATGGTGTATCCGTTCTACCAGACAGCTGAGTACACTTATGTGGCGATTACACAAGGAGAACCGTCCTACAATTTCTACAATACGCAAGCATACTACGACTCACAACTGAGCCAGTACCTAGAGGAAAACAAACTCGACCCACAGATACCACTGTACAGCAATTTCGCCGCGGCAGCCTATTTCTTCACCGGGCACAGCACACTGAGAGCACCGCGGTCACCGTTGCTGGTTGCACGGAGCCTAGAGCACCTGCAAACTGAGTTTGCCGACTGGCCCGAAGGTGAGCAGGCATACTTGATTTGGTACCTGCCAAACAGCTGGCACCACTACTACCCGCCCGAGGAGCTGCAAACCGTGGCGAACTTGGAGCGGATCTTTAAGAGCAAAGATGGGGACTTGTATTTGGTGCGGCCGAAGTGAGTTGGGAATGAGGCAGCGCGTGGCATATTCAAATAGATTCGACTATAATCACGCTGCAGAACCGGAGAGGTGCCAGAGTGGACGATTGGGGCGGTCTCGAAAACCGTTGTGGTCTTAGGGCCACCGTGGGTTCGAATCCCACCCTCTCCGCCTTCAGGTTGCAGAATCAAGATTGAAGATTGAGTGAACTAGATCGCTCTGGGAAGGCTGAGCGATTTTGTGTTTACCCCGATTAGCTCCTCAATCGTCTACCTGAACATCGCTCATGGAATTGTTGGAACACTGAGTTCCGATCATGATTCCTATAGATACTATGCAATAGACTATCTTTATACGAGACCGAGATTCGGTGGCGCCCATCGCGCATCTCCAATAGAACTACACCCCTTTCCGATGCAGGGAAATTCACCTTATGTGAAAGACGAGGCAATGGTGAGAGAGTAATCCCAATCCTGAGACCATTTGAGTTCGATAGTAAGACTGGCATTCCGTGTAAGTCGGCGCAAACGTTGTGCAGTAGTTCCGGGTCAGAATAGTCCCCTAGCCACTGGTACAATCTGAACCAGCGGTCTAGTGTTCCGCTCATTGTGATTATTTAGTAAAACTAGATCGTGGACGGAATACGCGTACTACTTGGAGAGATATCTTGTCGAATTATCACTACTCCCAAGCTGTTGAAGATTTCCGCCGGGCGCGCCGAAAAGGCGCCCTGAAGGATATCCTAACTAAGTTAACTGGTCAATCGGACGACCTGCTTCCATTTGAAGACGTACGCAAAAATCTACGCGCGGTGAAAGCCTCGAAAACGATCCTGGAGGAGGTTCCGCTCGATCACATCGTCGGGAGCGTGGGTCGCTACCGAGATTTCACTCGTGATTTCCTGCCCCGAGCAAGCGTAGACGAAGATCGTTGGGCACGAGTGAAAACCGCCATATCATACGGAAGCCGATTCCCCCCAGTAGATTTGTACCGGATCGGTGAGAGCTACTTCGTCCTGGACGGCAACCACCGCATATCCATCGCCCGCCAGGCTGGAGCCACCCAAATCCAGGCATACGTCACAGAGTTCCATTCGCCGGTTCCCCTTTCTCCAGATGTAAACCTTGATGATTTGATCATCAAGGCAGGATATGCAAATTTTTTAGAGATCACGCAACTGGATGTTTCACGGCCTGATGCTGATTTCAGCGTGACCTCGCCCGGCAGGTATAGAGAGTTAGCAGAACATATCGACATCCACCACTACTACATGGGGGTTGAACAGGAGCAGGAGATCCTGTACGAAGAAGCAGCTGTCGATTGGTACGACAAGGTCTATATGCCGGTCGTCCGCTTGATCCGGGAGAAAGGTATTCTGCGCGACTTCCCTAAACGCACTGAGACAGATCTTTACATCTGGGTCTCGAAATATCGTGATGAACTCACCGGTGCGTTAGGATTGGATGTCAAGACCCAGGCTGTACTTAGCGATCTCGCCAGCAGAGCCAGTCCTAGAACAACCCGGGTAGCAGCCCGCGTAGGGCGCAAAGTACTTGGTACGCTCACGCCGGAAGCATTTGAGGATGGACCGGCGCCTGGTATATGGCGGGTAGAACGCCATAAAACCGGGGATGATGCCCCTCTGTTTGAAGATATCTTGGTTCCCATAGCCGGTGATGGGAAATCATGGCCAGCTTTGGAGCAAGCCTTGATTATCGCACAGCTCGAGGGTGCACAAATCTATGGACTGCATGTAACGAATTATAGGGATCAGGATATCGTAGCTGATAAGGATTCATTGATCAAAGAATTCAATCGTCGCTGTAAAGGCACTGATTGCCGCAGGAAATTAACATTTGAAGATGGTACAGTCTCTAGACTGATTTGTGATAGATCCCGCTGGGTCGACCTGCTGGTGATCAAGCTCTCTTATCCCCCATCACCAGGACCAATCGCCAAACTCGGCTCAGGTTTCCACACTCTGGTGCGACGCTGCCATACGCCTATCCTGGCAGTCCCGGGAGAACCATCACCTTTTCAAAATTTCCTTTTAGCATACGATGGCAGCTCCAAAGCTGATGAGGCGCTTTACATCAGCGCGTACCTCGCGGGGCGCTGGAAGGTGAAACTTAACATCATAACCGTAACTGAAGCGACATCTTCTTCTTCCCGAGTCCAAGATAAAGCAAAGAACTACCTGAATTCATATGGTATCCAAGCGCAGTGGTTCGAAAAAGATAGACCAGTAGCCAATGCGATCCTGCAGACAGCAGCAGAAGCAGGCTGTGACCTGATCTTGATGGGGGGATATGGATACACTCCAGTAAGAGAAATCATCCTTGGCAGCAGCGTTGACCAAGTACTGCGAGAGAGCACCATTCCAACTCTGATCTGCCGCTAGGTTAGGCGGTGGATGGTCCAAGCTTTTAATCTGACCATCCACCTAATCCTATATCTGGTATTGAAAAATCAACCCGGGTTGCAGTGACCATTTATGCCCATCGTTTTAGTGATCAAGATATATTAAATATCTATAGTTTTTGAATATAACTCTAAGAAGATCAGTGTCCATCACAGTAGTTTCATCGCCCTGATTCGTGTGGTATTCCACTCCAGTTATATAACCCTGGTGCGCAATTCCTTAGTTCTTAACAGTTAATAACGAAAAATCAGCATATTGGGGAGCATATTCATTGGTTAGTAAGTTTCATTCCGTTATATAATTTGTAATATATTAACTGCCTGAAAGTTTATCCAGAGAAATCTGATAACTTAAAACTTATCGGTTTTTGCATACAGGGAAAGGAGCAATAAATGTAAGTATGTAGGCGCAACCATTGTTTGCCATTGACACCCATCTCTAAATATCCACTACATCTTAGGAGGACAAAAATGTTCGATGCCATTAACCAATTTCTTTTTAGTACCGTTGGCCCAGGATTAGCAAGTTTACTCCTGGCCTTGATCATCCTGGTCGTTGGGTATATCGTTGCCCGGATAATTGCAGGAGTCATCCGTCGCTTGCTGCGCCGTACAAATCTGGATAACCGCTTGGCCGACGCACTCAGCCAACCCGATCAACCCCGCGAATACAAGGTCGAAGACATCATCGGGAAAATCGTGTTCTGGATGCTGTTCTTGTTTGTGCTGGTTGCCTTTTTCCAAACGTTGGGTATGGCTGGTATCGCCGCACCTCTGCAGTCGTTCCTTGATAACCTAACCACGAACTACCTGCCGCGTCTGTTTGCTGCTGGTATCTTGCTTTTTATTGCCTGGTTGGTTGCTCTGGCGCTGCGTTTCTTGGTGTCCAAAAGCGCAAGCTTACTCAAACTTGATGAGCGTTTAAGCAAGTATGGCGCTTTGGAGGAAGGTGAACAGGTCTCGTTCGGCGAATCGCTGGCGAAAGCAGTATTCTGGTTTGTTTTCCTGCTCTTCCTCCCAGCCGTGTTGGATGCTTTAGGCATTTCAGCAATTGCAGATCCCATCGAGGAAGTGTTTACCGAGATCTTTGCTTACATCCCGCAAGTACTGGCCGCCTCGGTTATCTTCCTGGTCGGCTGGTTCATCGCCCGGATTATTCGCCAAATCGTCAATAACTTGCTGGCAGCTATCGGCACCGATAAATTTGGCCAGCGGCTGGGCATACCCGAGGAGCGCTCACTATCCAATATCATCGGCACCCTGGTCTACATCGTCCTGCTGATCGTCACGCTGATCACAGCTTTCGAAACGCTCGACATTGCGGCGATATCAGTGCCGACGGTGCAGATGCTCTCAACAATCATCAATGTGATCCCCAACCTGCTTGGCGCAGCTCTGCTCTTGATCGTAGCGTACGCTGTCGCCCGATTGGTTGCGGATTTAGTGCGCGATTTATTGAGCACAATCGGCTTCGATTACGTGCCCGAAAAACTAGGTCTTAAATGGAGCGCCAGCACCACTCCCTCACAATGGGTCGCATACCTAATCATCCTGGCGATCATGCTGTTTGCAGCCATCGGCGCCTTCGAAATGCTTGGATCAGCGGCGCTTGTGGGAGCTCTGGATGTCTTTATCGCCTTCTTCTGGCGAGTTGTCCTGGCGGCCGTCATTTTCGCGATTGGCTTATATTTCGCGAATTTAGCCTACAAAGCCGTAGCGGCTACCGGTGCCAATCAGGCTAACTTTATCGGGCGCGCTGCCCAAATTGCTATCGTTGTTTTTGCCTCAGCAATCGCTTTACGCGAGGTTGGTGTGGCAAACGAGATTATAAGCATGGCCTTTGGCATCACCCTCTTTGCTATCGGCCTGGCTGTCGCGTTGGCCTTCGGTCTGGGCAGCAAGGAAATTGCTGGGCGTGAACTCGATAACTTCCTGACCATGATGCGTGGTCCAAAAGACCAAGAAGGGGATTAGTAGCAACCCCTAACTGATCAAAGACTAACCTCAGTGGGATGAGATTACCCCCTGAGCTGAACAAAGCACAGCACCCTGGTTGGCCAGGGTGCTGTTATTTTGCCCATTATCTCGTTAATTTTCTGTATGCGTTTGCCTTGCCTCTAACCCTATTCAACCAGCGTTGGCAAGACCTGTATCCTCCTCGCTGATATAATGGCCGCTCAGAAGTGATCTTGAGCGATTATTATGTCAGGAGGAAATCCCTATGAAAGTCTTATTTATCGGCGGCACCGGGATCATCAGTTCGGCTTGTTCGGAGCTGGCCCTGCGGCGCGGTATCGAGCTGTATCTGCTGAACCGCGGGCAGAGTCCCCGCTCGGCCCCGGAAGGTGCGAAGGTTCTGCGAGGGGATATCCGGCAGCCGAGCTCTGCCGCAGCGGCGTTGGGAGAGCTGAGCTTTGACAGCGTGGTGAACTGGGTGGCTTACACCCCAGATCAGGTGCAGAGCGACCTGGAAATATTCCGGGACCGCACCAAACAGTATGTATTCATCAGCTCGGCCTCTGCATACCAGACGCCACCGGGATTCCTGCCGGTTACCGAGAGCACTCCCTTACATAACCCCTTCTGGGGTTACTCCCGCGATAAAGCCGCTTGTGAAGAACTGCTGGAACAAGCTGCGGGTGCAGGCTTCCCAATCACAATCGTCCGCCCCTCCCACACCTATGACCGCACCCTGCTGCCCTTCCATGGCCGCTACACGACCGTCGCGCGCATGCGGGCGGGCAAACCCGTAGTTGTGCATGGTGATGGGACTTCATTGTGGACGCTGACCCACCATCGCGATTTTGCTGTTGGGTTTGTGGGTCTGCTGGGAAATCCGCACGCGCTCGGTCAAACCTTCCAAATCACTTCCGACGAGTGGTTGAGCTGGAACCAAATCCACCAAATTATCGGACAGGCCGCTGGTGCTGAACCAGAGCTCGTGCACGTCCCTTCAGATTTGATCGCAGCATATGACCCCGAATGGGGTGCCGGATTGCTGGGGGATAAAGCGCACAGCATGATTTTCGACAACAGCAAGATCCGCCGGCTGGTACCCGATTTCCACCCGGTGATCCCTTTCTGGCAGGGGGCAAAAGAAATCATCGACTGGTACGATGAAGATCAGACCCGCCAAATGGTGGATCCACACGTTGATATGATGCAGGACAAACTGATTGCAGCGATGAAGAAAGCGCTGCCTAATGGGTGAGGAAGAATAAACCCGTCCACTTATTTCATATTGAGAAGCAGGGCAAGCGAGCAATCTGATCAGAGCATCGGAGAATACGTGGCGGTGATGACGGAGAAGCACGTGCGCCACCTACCCGTTCTGGAGAATGGCCAATTATTGGGGGTGATATCCATCGGCGATGTGGTCTAAGCGATTATTTCCGAACAAGGTTTCGTGATCGAACAGCTGGAGAACTACATTACTGGCGAGCGCTAAGCAGTGGTCTTAATAAGGGGTTCGTGAGGTAAAGCAGGCAAAAGCTTGATCTCTCGAATATACTTAATACATATACTCAAACCAAACATAAAAGGGCAGCCGGTCAAATTGGCTGCCCTTTTGTATCTAAACTAACTAGTTCAAAGATCAGTCGTCATCCTCATCATCATCGTCGTCATCTTCATCCGAGTCGTCGTCATCGTATGAGTCGTCGTCATCACTGTCATCATCATTATCGTGATTACTATCGTCGTTATCATCATCAGAATTGCCGTCATCATCGTCATCGCTGTAGCTGTCATCACCCGAATCGTCGCTGTAGCTATCATCGTTGCTGTCATCATCCATATCGTCGTCATCGTCGTACATGTCATCTTCGTCATCGTCATCGTACATGCTGTCGTCATCATCCATGTCATCGTCGTCGTCGTTCATATCGTCATCATCAGACAGGTCATCTGCATCAGCCAGCTCGATCTCGCGTATGGTCAGGTTGCCATCTGCATCGGTGTAGAGATGCACTTCCACCAGCGCACCCTGTTCGATCAAACCTTCTATCTCGGTGGCGGTGGTGACCAAGTAGGTTACACCATCGATCTTGTACGCGGTATCGGTCACTTCATCTACCGTACCCACGATCTCTGTCTCACCCGAACTGCCGCTGAAACCAGCGTCATAGACAGCAAAGGCGGCATTAAAGGAACCTACTACCAGCAGGGTTACAACAAAAATTGGGGCAACAATCTTATAAATGAATTTCATCGTAAAGTCTCCTTGAGCGTTGATACTGGGGTATTGAATAATTTGTGTTTCACCCTAACAGTCGGAAAGAACGCCCAAAAGTCGCGTAGGAGATCCGGTTTTCTTAAGAAACCTTAACCATACAGTAGTATCTGTCTGTTGATCGGCATACTGGCAAATATCAAACCAAGATTAAACGACTTGCGACTGGGAAATATGGTTAACCTATTACCTGTTCATCAGTTATAATCCCGACCTTTTCCCACCAACGTGGAATGACCGACGCGCTGCCGTACCAAGAGCCTCTGCTGAACGAATGGTGGTCAACACCATCGAGGGTAATGTGCTCGGCACCTGCGAGAAGCGCCGAAGGCAGCGGGATCAACCCATCTCCGGCTACTGCACCGCATTCCCAAATACGCTGGTAAACCCGGTAAGCACGACGTTCGGTGTACGATCCACGGGCATTGCCTTGGATATATTTTCCAGCCACTGCAGTATAACGAACCTGCGGGGCGTAGGCAGCACCTGGCAGCCGCTCTTCTAACCACCGTGATAGCAGCCGCTCGCGCTGAAATCCTCCCCGGATATAGTGCGGGCTGCCGAGGGTGATCAAGTGGGAAACATGGTCGCAGCCGTTAAATCGCTTGCCCCGGAACGGCTTCGAGCTGAGATAGAGACGTCCCAACACGCCTCCCATGCTGTGCCCGACCAGGATAATACGCCTGGCACCGGTTTGTGCGAGCGCTTGCTGCACGGTTCGCTGCAGCATCAGCAATAGGTGAAGCCAACCACGTTGAGAAATGACCGGCAGCCAATCATACATGTGTATATCAACGACCCAGACCGGCCGGCCAGCTAAATCGGATAGGATTTTCCGCATGGCCTTATAGGGGAAAGCTGGGCTCAACAGCCCGCCCATGATTACAATAGGTTCCGCTCGTAATGTCGTCATATCAGGGCTAATTACCTACCTGTTCCATCATTTCTAGACCCGGTTGGATTATACCCGCAGCGAAAAGACAAATAGAATATACCTAAATTGGATGAACATAAATATCTGAGAACCACTACTTGACAATCAACGATAAATGGGATTCGTTTATTCGGAATTCGGTGATCTATTAGGGCATACGGTCTAATATTTTTATGGTACACGGGGTTCACGGTTAGAACCACGCCGTGCGCATGAAGTAGGACTCCTGTATGGATACCACATCCTTACACCAGATCGTCCGGGAATAGGTGCATCGGCGCATCAAGAGTGCCTCAACCACCGGTTCTGGCCGGGGAAACAAAAACCTCCCAGCTGGGAGGCATCCAATAGGAGGGTAATTTTCTACAAGAAATGACGACGCGACTGTGAAGGTTAATGCACTTCAGTAAAAACCAGCGGCGGCATTGAATCGGGGTAGGCCAGGATTCTCATCTGCAGGGTCGACCCCTGGCAGGTGAAATCAGCTGTGTTGTAAGGCGCGCTCAGTAGAGGAACAGCGTCGATAATCTGCTGTGCATCGATCAGATCTTGCCCCAAAGCTTGCGCTGAGGCGTTCAGCGCACTTGTATCTACATTAGACGTGGTGAGCGTAGTCCCATTCACATCATAGTCTCCCACCGCAACCCCATCCAGCGTGACTGCTACCTCAACGCGAAACAGTGAAGCCTTGGCATCAAAGAGCATTTCTAGCTGGTCGGCCTGCAGCTTCATTTGGCCATCCGGCGTAAACGTGACGTAGATATGTCCACTGGTATCCTTGTACTTCAGCTGGTACTGCTCAGCCAAATCGGGGGGAATGGCAGCCAGGACATAATCACTGAGCCCGGGGATCTCCCAGGTGTTGATCAAACATAATTGATCGGTGGGGGTCGGTCGCATTGTCGGCATCGATACATCACCCTCCTGGGGTAAGCCTGCCTCGGTATTCGAGCTATCCGCAAGCAGCCCGGAGAAGTTGCATGCCATAGCAACGAGGACGAGCAAGCTGATCAAGATCAAAAATCGATATACTTTCAAGAGTTCTCCCGTAAGCGAATTACGAACTGGACTAGCTGATCATAAGCCGCCATTGTACTATGCTCAGCAAGTCTAAGACCCGCTGTATAAGCATATTCTAATGTCATCAGGCTGTGTGTTAGAGGCCGCCGCTATTACATTACTAGTGTTCCGTCAAATGTGATTAGTTGGTAAAAATAGATCGTGGATGGAACACTTTAAGCTTTGTCAAGGGAGTAACAACCGGATATCGAATGTAGTTTTCGACCTTGACAAAGCAATAGTGTCGCGTTTCGGCGCGAACAGGGTTGTTGGGGTCGATCTGATAATAAAACTCATCCAATATATTCTCAAATTAGCATCATGGTCAATTTGCATTGCCAATGCGCCGATAACTCTTATAATGACGTTTTGAGGTGCTGATTTCTTATGCAGAAAACCCGGACAAGACGTACACTT
>Ga0209013_10000932_pt1 | contig 26856 bp, 22 predicted proteins | sample Cruoilmetagenom2_FD_187291 | JGI IMG/M metagenome (GOLD analysis project Ga0209013, IMG submission 187291) | Oil polluted marine microbial communities from Coal Oil Point, Santa Barbara, California, USA - Sample 2 (SPAdes) (version 2) | ecosystem: Environmental > Aquatic > Marine > Oil seeps ...
TATGAAAGAGACTCGTTATTATGTCCCGCAAAATGACCGTGATCGTTTTTCAGCTATGTATTTACAAGATGACAACGGTGTACTCAGCCAACTGCCCAACGAGGAATCAAAAACTGATTATTTTAATCATTGGCCTTTAACCCGGGGCGGGTCTGGACTTACTTCAACACTAGACAATTATATGCGTTTTGCTCTTATGATGGTTAATGAAGGGACGTTGGATTCTATTACCATTTTAAAACCTGAAACTGTAAAATTAATGTCCACAAATCATTTGGCAGACAGTATTGAAAAGAGGTCCTTTCTGCCAAGCAAGGGACAGGTAGGTTTTGGTATTGATTTCGCAGTTAGATTACGTCCTCCTGTTTCTGTGGAAGAAAACAATGGTGTAGTGGGTGAATTTTTTTGGGATGGCGCGGCGAGTACCCTATTTTGGATAGACCCGGTAAATGAACTTTGCGCCGTCTTATTTGTACAACTATTTCCTTATGACCAAATAGGTCTGCATAAAAGCTTCCGGGATGCTGTATATGGTTCCTATAAGGCAGATCAGCATTAATCTATAATCGCTGTTTTACAAAGATTTTAAATTCTTTATTGTTTTGAATGCAATGTCTACCTGGTCGTCATTTACAATAATAGTGAATTCATTGGTTGTAGAAATAACTTCGTACAGGACAATTCCCTCCCACGCTAATCGCTGAAAAATGAAATAGTAAATCCCCGGAACTGAAACATTCTCTGCGGGAAGTTTTACAGTAATGGAAGACAGGTTTTCCGCCTTTTGTGTACACTTTTCTTTTTTAAATAATTCTTCTACGGTGCCATCCAAACTATTACTTACTACTATATTAATTTCATTAACTCCTCTTGACGAAGTGTAAAAGACATCTTTATTTTTATTAACCTCTTCCAGGAGTTCAGTTTGGTGCTCTAAAATAGTATCAGAAACCAGAAAAGTAAAATCAGTTAGTGATGAGCGTACAGTGATTTCCCCAATATTTTTAAGAACTTTTATTATTTTGTGGGTCGCTCTGAATTCAAGATCATCGGACAAACGTTTAAGCGCCATAACTATAGCCCCATTTCTGATATCTTTCCCCAATTCTTCCTGAATTTCCGGTTTGATAAGTCGCGATAGAGAAGTGAGATTAATAATTCCCTGTGCAAGAGCGCTTTGTAAAAATGGTTTCTTTTTAATGTAATGTTCTACAACAGACGAGATTGTTTTCATATTTTAAGTATTGCTTCAAAAATAACATAATGTTATATATAAAACAAATTTTTAAAAATGATAGAAAGCGTCCTCCAAATGCTCTATGAGAAATTTGTTCTTTTTTTTAAGAATAGTAATGATATCAAACCTTACCTCCCTCTCAAATTTATTTGTGTTTACATAATAATCCGCCGCGGTTACCAGCAACCTTATTTTCTTTTTGCTTACCGTTTCAGCAATATTTTCAAAATATGCAGAGCTTCTCGACTTTACTTCAATTATAGCAATTATATTATCCTTTTGCGCAATAATATCAATTTCGCCTTTTAAATAGCGGTAATTACGACATATAATACGGTATCCTTTTTCCACTAAATAAGCTGTGGCTAATTCTTCACCTTCCTTCCCAAACTCATTATGAGAACCCATAAATTGTCCAATTTCTTAAAAAATAAAGCAGTTTGTCGAAAATTTGGGGAAATTGGTCCTAATTTCAAGAAGAAGATTGTAATTTCCTTGCAGAATAACGAATATACTTGGATGACCATAATATCCATTAAGTTTAAGCGTTAAGAATTTGCCCCTAAACACATGAACGTTCTTAAAGCCTAAAAACTATGGAATACTTCGTTAATTGTAATACCTCTACATTAGCGCCGTACACAACACCCTTGGATAAAAATAGGGCGGCGCATTTGTACAGAAGACTGGGTTTTAGTGCCTCAGTACAGACTATCAACCTGGCGGTTGGCCAAACGGCCGGAAATTTGGTAAATAGCTTAATCAATGAAGCGGTCAATATGGCCCCTACTCCTGCTCCTGCATGGGCAGATTGGAACAACAGCAACTATCCGGCCGACGATGATGCGGCAGGACAAGTTAGACGTGCCCAAAGAGAGGAATGGCGGATAAGCTATACCAATGGTATGTTGAATAACAATCTCAGGGAGCGGCTAAGCTTTTTCTGGAGTAACCATTTAGTTACGGAATTGGACGTCTATGATTGTAATTCCTTCCTTTACTATTATGTGAATTGTCTTCAGCGAAACGCCATTGGTAATTTCAGAACCTTTATTAGTGAGATGGGCCTTACCAGTGCCATGCTATATTATTTGGATGGTGTTTATAACAATGGTAACAATCCCAATGAAAATTTTGCAAGGGAATTGTATGAACTTTTTACATTGGGTGAAGGAAACGGTTACACCGAACAGGATATTATTGAAACAGCAAAGGCCCTTACCGGTTATGTTGAAAGAGGTGAAATCGGTTGTGAACAGGTTCTTTTTGATCCTACACGATTTGACGCCGGCCCTAAAACTATCTTAGGTCAGACTGGCAATTGGGGTTATGATGATGTAATAAATATCCTTTTCCAACAAAGACCAAATGAAATAGCCGGATTTATATGTGGGAAATTATACGAATATTTTGTTCATCCTGATTCCAGTGATGATGCCGGCAATGCACAAATGATAATTTCAGGTATGGCAAGCACCTTTGTTGCCAGTAACTTTGAAATTGCCCCTGTGCTTACACAACTTTTCTCAAGTCAGCACTTTTTTGATGATGAAGCAATAGGAGTCATTATAAAGAGTCCGTTTGATATTTACCTTAATCTAATTAATGAAACCAATTTCGCGTATGACAATGGAACTTTACTTAATGTGATTGATACAAGCCGACTTTTAGGGCAGGAACTTTTTGATCCTGTTGATGTTGCCGGGTGGCAAAGAGACAGGACATGGATTAACACCAACTTTATGATAGGGCGATGGCTCTCTGCTGAAGTATATCTGGAAATGTTTTACCAGAATAACCCTCAGCAGTTCCGTACCCTGGCTATGGATGCGGTTGGTGCTGCTGATAGCAATACAAGTAATCCCGAAACTGTGGTTAGCGCCATAGTAGATAAATTTACACCAAAAGGATTACTTACACCCCAGGATTTTGAAAATGCAATGGATGTTTTCAAAATTGAAGATGTCCCGGAAAACTATTACGGTTCAGATTATATTCCTGGTGGACTTGGATTATGGATGCTTTCCGTTAGCCCGGAAGTGCCTTCACAAGTATTCTTATTGCTTATGCATTTATCCAGACAACCTGAGTTTCAACTAAAATAAAACCTACGACTATGTGTAATAATCATCTACCTATTAATATAAAAAACAACAACGGACACGACGAGGAACATAAGTATTGGAGCCGTCGATCCTTTTTACAGGCGTTGGGCATTGCCGGGTCTGGTTCTATGATGCTAGGCAGTAATATGCTGTCCGCATCTGCGCCGTCCCCACTGACCGCGGCCATTGCCAATGCTGATACAGATTGTATTTTGATCCTCATACGTCTTTCAGGCGGTAATGACGGATTGAGCACGGTGATACCAATTGAGCAGTACGATACGTACGCCAATGCAAGACCCAATATCTATATTCCAGAAAGTAAGATCCTTAAACTTTCCGATGAGTTTGGAATCCCTACTTATATGAATTCATTGGAGCCCATGTGGGGCGCAGGCCAGGTAAAAGCGGTTCATGGTGTAGGTTATGAAAATCAAAGTTTATCTCACTTTACAGGATCTGATATTTATGCGAATACCGATTTAACAACTACCGGTTTTGATGGCCTGAATACAGGTTGGATGGGCCGATATTTTGAAAATATTTACCCTGATTATCTGGTAAATCCCCCTGCATCACCTGCAGCTATTCAAATTGGAAATTTTGGTAGTCTGGTATTCCAGGGTGAAGAAACCAACTATGCGTTTGTTACTTCTAATATCGATCAGTTGGAAGAAATTGCAGAATCGGGAGTTCAATATAGCCTGGATGACAGTTTGTTTAATAACTGTATGTACGGAGATCAGCTTAAGTTTTTAAGAGGAGTGGCTAACACCACTTATGAATACTCCGGACTTATCCATGAAGCGTATGAAAGAGGACAAAATCAGGTTCAATATCAGGACAATGGATTTGCAAGGCAGTTAGCCCTTTTGGCAAGACTGATAAAAGGAAATTTAGGTACAAAAGTATACATGATCTCAATGGGAGGCTTTGACACCCATGGAAATCAGCCACTTGCCCATGAGCGTTTGATGTCCAATTTATCTGTTGCTATCAATAACTTCTATGAGGATATTGCTTTTACACAACAAGATGAAAAGGTATTGAGTATGACATTTTCCGAATTCGGAAGACGAATATTTGAAAACGGTTCAAACGGTACAGACCATGGTAAGGCTGCCCCAACCCTATTTTTCGGTTCAGGGCTCAATGGCAGTGCCTTTGTAGGGGAACACCCTTCCCTGGATAGTCCTAATGGGCGTGGAAACCTTGAATATACTATGGACTTTAGGGATCTGTATGCCACGGTCCTTGCAGAATGGCTGTGTGTCCCAATACCATTGGTAGAGCAGCATTTACTGGATCACCCATATGCGCCGGTTGATCTTGGCTTTAATTGTAGTGGAGTGGAATTCCCCCCTATTGTATATAGTGAAGGTCCTCCTACCCCTCCAATGCCCGAAGATCCGGTTGCAGAAGATCCAACTCCGGAATTGCTTGAAGCAATAGTTCACGAACCATTTTATCCCACTAGTAGCACACCACATATCTATTTAGAAATGCCTTTTACTGCTCATGTAGATATTCAATTATATAATATCCTGGGACAAAATGTTGGAACTGTCTATAATCAGATTATGGCGGAAGGTTCTACCGAAATCAATATAAGGGAAAATTTACCTTCGCATTTATCTACAGGCAAATACATATATAGGATACAAGTTTCAGACAGGAAAATGTCTAAATCGATAATGGTAACTTAGGTTACCCCTACTTTGCATAATTGCCCCCGGACACCGGTAATCCCTTACAAAAGGATCTGGTGTTCCGGGGGTTTTCTTTTTCCGGGGTACTTGGTGTTTGGTCTGAAATAATAGTTATTTTTGTGCCTTAATTGATTTTCCATGTCGGAACACCCACATAAACCTGCCAGATATACAATCACTGCAGCTTTGCCTTATACAAACGGCCCTATTCATATTGGGCACCTGGCCGGAGTCTATGTGCCTGCAGATATCTATGCAAGATATCTCAGGCTAAACGGTAATGATGTCGCCTTTGTTTGCGGAAGTGATGAACATGGCGTGGCCATACCCATGAAGGCCAAAAAAGAAGGAGTTTCCCCGAAAGAGATTATTGACAAATACCATGGTATTATAAAAAAATCGTTTGTAGATTTTGGAATATCATTTGACAATTATTCACGTACCTCTGCCCAAATTCATCACGAAACAGCCGGCGATTTTTTTAAAACTTTATCCGACCAAGGTGATTTCCTGGAGGAGGTAACAGCTCAACTTTACGATGAGGAAGCCCAGCAATTTCTTGCAGACCGATTTGTTATTGGAACCTGCCCTAGATGTGGTTACGAAGAAGCTTATGGAGATCAGTGTGAAAACTGCGGTTCTTCGCTTAATGCGACAGATCTTATAAATCCGAAATCGACAATTTCCGGAGCCGTGCCAACCCTTAGAGAAACCAAACATTGGTTCCTGCCCTTAGACCAATATGAAGAATTTTTAAAAGAGTGGATCATAATTGGTCATAAAAACGATTGGAAACCTAACGTTTATGGCCAATGCAAATCATGGATAGATGATGGGTTAAAACCAAGAGCCGTAACACGCGACCTGGACTGGGGTATTCCTGTTCCTGTTAAAGGTGGTGAAGGGAAAGTATTATACGTTTGGTTTGATGCACCCATAGGATATATTTCATCTACCAAAGAATGGGCCGCCAGAACAGGAAAAGACTGGGAATTATACTGGAAGGCAAAAGACACCAAACTGGTACATTTTATCGGAAAAGACAATATCGTTTTTCACTGTATTATTTTTCCCAGTATGCTTAAGGCACATAAGGATTATATTTTACCGGAAAATGTTCCGGCAAATGAATTTTTAAACCTGGAGGGGAATAAATTATCAACTTCAAAGAACTGGGCTGTTTGGCTTCACGAGTATTTAGCAGAATTTCCCGATATGCAGGATGTTTTGCGCTATACCCTTACGGCAAATGCACCGGAAACGAAGGATAATGATTTTACATGGAAAGATTTTCAGGCACGAAATAACAATGAATTGGTTGCCATTTTTGGAAATTTTATAAACAGGGTTGTGGTGCTTACCAACAAATACTTTAATGGCCTTGTCCCGGAGCCAAATCAATTTACACAAGTTGATAAAGATACTTTAAAGACCCTAAAAACATTTCCCGGAATCATTTCAGACTCCATTGAACGTTACCGCTTTCGTGAGGCCAGTCAGGAATTACTAAATCTTGCACGTCTGGGTAATAAATATCTGGCAGACGAAGAGCCATGGAAGGTGATCAAAGAGGATAAAGACAGAGTGCAAACCATTATGTTTGTTGCACTACAAATAGCCGCTGCCCTTGCCGTTCTGGCTGAACCTTTTTTGCCCTTTACTTCGTCAAAATTGAAAAGGATTTTGTCTATTGCGGAAAGCACCTCTTCTCAGAGTGCTGATCTTGTTGAGCTCTCCTGGTCTGATGTTACAACAAAAGAAACCATTCTGCCAAAAGGTCTCCAAATAGGGGAACCTGAATTGCTATTCCGAAAAGTAGAAGACAAGGAAATTCAAGCACAACTAAGCAAACTGGAAGCTACAAAAAAAGTCAACGAATCAGAAAATAAAACTGTTATGCCACAAAAAGAGACTATAAATTTTGAGGATTTTACCAAAATGGATATGCGTGTGGGCACTATTTTAGAAGCCGAAAAAATGCCCAAAACCAAGAAACTCATGGTTCTAAAGGTCGACACCGGAATTGATACCCGTACAATTGTTTCCGGTATTGCCGAAAGTTTTACTCCTGAGGAAATCATAGGAAGACAGGTAACCGTTTTGGTGAATCTGGCGCCAAGAGCACTTAGGGGAGTAGAAAGTGAGGGCATGATTTTAATGACTGAAAACAAAGAAGGGAAATTAGTTTTTCTCAATACAGATGAAAAAGGAGTTGAAAACGGAGAGACCATAAATTAAGATATTGCTGAAGATAGCCTATCACCCCATTTACAATCACCCTTTACCGGAAGGTCACCGCTTTCCAATGATCAAATATGAGCTTCTGTCACAGCAACTCATACATGAAGGGACTTGTACTCAAGAAAATTTTTTTGAACCCTCAATTCCGAATGACAAGTACCTGGTAGCCGCACATGATCCCGAGTACTATTATGATCTGCTCAATCTCAAAATTCCTTATAAAGAAGCCCGGAAAATTGGTTTCCCGCTTAGCGAACAATTGGTGGACAGGGAACGCATCATAGCCCATGGCACAATGAAAGGCTGTGAATATTCGGTAAAACAGGGCATCGCAATGAATATTGCCGGTGGCACACATCATGCTTTTTCCAACAAAGGTGAAGCTTTTTGTATGTTAAATGATCAGGCTATCGGGGCACGTTATCTCCAATCTAAAAATCTTGCGAGTGAGATTCTTATTATTGATCTTGACGTGCATCAGGGGAACGGTACCGCTGAAATCTTTCAGGATGACCCCTCAGTCTTTACTTTTTCTATGCACGGAGCCAATAACTATCCGTTTAAAAAAGAGACATCAGACCTGGACATCGCACTAAAAAAAGGAACCAGAGATCAGGAATACCTCGCTGTCTTAAAAGAAAACCTTGCTCAAATTCTAAAAGAATTTAAGCCCGATTTCATCTTCTACCTTTGCGGAGTAGATATCCTGGAATCTGATAAATTAGGTACCTTGTCTCTTTCCTTAGATGGCTGCAGAAAACGTGATGAATTAGTGCTGGAAAGCTGCCATCAATTGCAAATACCCGTTCAGTGCAGCATGGGCGGAGGATACTCTCCTGATATTAAAAAGATTGTGGAAGCTCATGCCAATACGTTTCGAATAGCGCAGCAAATATATTTCTGAATATTGGAAATGGATGATATAATCCTATCATTCACCTTCCAACTTATTTTGTAATTTAACCCCTGAATACAAGAACCCAACCATGAATATAGGACAAAAGCAAATTTTGCTCATTTTTTCAATTTTTATTTTTGGAATCCTAATTCTTTCTATAAGCAGCTGTGCCGAAAAAAAAGAAGATAAAAAAATGGATGCCAAAACCATCAAAACACCTTCTAAACTAAAGGTTATTTTTGATTCCGATGCCAATAATGAGCTGGACGACCAGCACGCTCTTGCCTATTTACTATTTAACGGGGATACCTTTGAAGTAGATGCCGTAACCGTAAATGCAACCTACAATGGTGGTGACATACAGGGCCATTACGATGAAGCTTTACGTGTGATGAAATTGTGCAATTTAAACAATGTAGTTCCTTTACTAAAAGGAGCGAATGGCAATTTTAGTGATATTAGCAATGAATGGAATCCGGAGGAATACGACGGCCAGGAAGGTGTTGATCGCATTTTGGAGGCAACTAAAAAAGATACTCTGGTTATTATCGCAGTAGGTAAACTAACAAACATTGCATTGGCATTAAAAAAGGATCCTTCTTTTGCCGAACGAACCAAAATAGTATGGTTAGGATCTAACTATCCGGAACCCGGTGAATATAACCAGGACAATGACACTATTGCCATGAATTATGTTCTTAATAGTAATGTTCCTTTTGAAATGGTCACCGTGCGCTATGGCAAAGCGTCCGGCACCGATGCAGTAAAGGTAACCAGGGAAGAAATTAATCAGAAAATGCCCGGACTGGGACCTAAGGCAAAAGAACCAATTACCGGAAGACATGGGGGTGAATTTTCAACTTTTGGAGATTATTCCGTAAGTCTATTTGAATATATAGACTACCACGGAGATCCGCCTTCGAGACCTCTATTTGATATGGTTGCTGTTGCAATTTTGAAAAATGAAAGCTGGGGGGAACGTAAAATTATTCCTGCACCCATACTTATTAATAATGAATGGATTGAGCGGCCAGATAATAAACGTAAAATTGCTGTTTGGGAAAACTTTAAAAAGGAAGAAATCCTGGAGGATTTCTACAGCAGCCTTAAGAACCCTGTTCCAGTTACCAATTAAAAAAATAGAAATGTCAGAAATTGTTGTCGTAGGAAGTTCTAATACCGATATGGTCGTAAAAACCCCAAGATTCCCTGAACCGGGAGAAACCATTCTAGGTGGCGATTTTTTTATGTTCCCTGGTGGGAAAGGTGCTAATCAGGCTGTGGCTGCTGCACGTTTAGGAGGCAAGATAAATTTTATATGTTGTGTAGGAGATGATATTTTTGGTCAAAATGCCCTTGAAGGGTATAAAAAGGAAGGGATAAACATTAATGGGGCTTTAATTGCAAAAGGTGAACCTTCAGGCGTTGCATTAATTACTGTAAATTCTGAAGGCGAAAACGAAATTGTTGTTGCTTCAGGGGCAAATAATCTGTTGTCAATAACACATTTGGAAAGTGTATTCAATCAGATTCAGGGTGCTGATATCATATTAACACAATTGGAAACACCCATACCGGTGATAGAGCATTTAGCAAGCCATTGCAGGGAAAATAGGCAAAAGTTGATCATTAATCCGGCACCTGCTCAGGAATTGTCGGATGACATTCTTAAAGAACTCTATCTTATTACGCCAAATGAAACAGAAACCAGGATTCTCACAGGGATTAAAGTCGTAGATGAAACATCAGCAAGCAGGGCATGTGAAGCTCTTTTCCAAAAAGGCGTTAAAAATGTTCTAATCACCATGGGCAGCAGGGGTGCTTTTTTTATGAATAGTGAGGTAAATTTTACTGCCAAAGCGCAAAAAGTGGATGCAATAGATACCACGGCGGCCGGGGATGTATTTAACGGAGCCCTGACGGTATGTCTTGCGCAAAACATGCCCTGGAAAGAAAGCATCGAATTTGCCAATAAGGCGGCGGCGCTGTCTGTTACCAAAATGGGAGCACAGGCCTCTGCCCCTTATCTAAATGAAATCAACTAATCTTTTATAATATGTTTATCATAGAATCATACCAAATAGCTGTTTTCTTCTGTATAATTACCATGTTGGCCTGGGGCTCATGGGCAAATACACAAAAACTGGCTTCTCCAGATTGGCGTTTTGAACTGTTTTACTGGGACTACGTTTTTGGCATTGTAGTTTTTTCGCTGCTTCTGGCGTTGACCGCAGGTAGTTCTGGAGATGCAGGGCGTCCTTTTTTGGAAGACCTGGCCCAGGCAAGCTCTGAAAATTTAGGTTCTGCTTTTTTGGGAGGGATCTTGTTTAACGCAGCCAATATTCTCCTTGTTGCGGCAATTACAATTGCCGGCATGTCTGTGGCCTTTCCTGTTGGAATAGGCCTTGCATTAGTCATAGGTGTAGTTGTAAATTATCTGGATATTCCTGTTGGGAATCCAACTATGCTTTTTGGAGGAGTTGGGCTTATTGTAATTGCCATGCTACTCAATGCAAATGCCTATAAAAAACTTTCGGTAAGTCAGGACAAAGTTCCAACAAAAGGCTTGGTTCTTGCAATAATTGCAGGCTTATTAATGGGTTTCTTCTATAAATATGTGGCTAATTCCATGTTTCCTGAATTTACAAATCCCATTGATGGAAAACTAAGTCCGTATACTGCAGTTTTTATTTTTGCCATCGGAATCCTGGCCAGTAATTTCATTTTCAATACCCTTCTGATGAAAAAACCATTTGAAGGGGAACCCGTGAGTTTTAAGGACTATTTTGCGGGAGGTAGCAAGAACCATCTAATGGGATTCTTAGGCGGAGCTATTTGGTGCGTTGGTATGTCTTTTAGCATTTTGGCCTCAGATAAAGCAGGACCCGCAATCTCATATGGTCTTGGCCAGGGAGCTACTGTTGTAGCCGCCTTATGGGGTATTTTTGTCTGGAAAGAATTTAAAGGTGCTCCAAAAGGAGTTCCTACTCTTCTAAATATTATGCTATTAGTCTACATAATTGGCCTGACTTTGATTGTTATGGCGAGATAACTAATAGCTTAAAAAAAATGACGAACAGGAGTAAAATCTTAGTGTTTTACGAAGTCCTTAGTAGCTAGATTTTGTAACTTTGATTAAAACATTTATCATGCTTTCAAAAAATATGGAAAAAGCCCTGAACGGCCAAATCAGGATCGAAGCCGAATCTTCACAGGTTTATTTGTCTATGGCTTCATGGGCAGAGGTAAAAGGGCTTGAAGGAATTTCTCTCTTTATGTATAAACAGTCCGATGAGGAAAGAATGCATATGCTGAAACTCGTTAAATATGTAAATGAAAGGGGAGGCCAAGCGGCTATATCGGCATTAACAGAACCCAAAGCTGTTTATGATTCGTTTCAAAAGATGTTTGAAGATTTATATAAACACGAAATTTTTGTTTCTAAAAGCATCAATGAACTGGTACATGTAGCCCTGCAGGAAAAAGATTATGCTACACATAATTTTCTTCAATGGTATGTTGCAGAACAGATGGAAGAAGAAGCACTTGCGCGCACCATTTTAGATAAGATTAGCCTTATTGGGAATGACAAAAGCGGGCTTTACTTATTTGACAGGGATGTACAACAGATAACGGTTGAAAGTGCAGCTGCAGACCCACAACCTTAAAAAAAAGAGGATCTTGCAAGATCCTCTTTTTCATGGTAAAATAAATTATGGTTTTAACCAATTAGTGCCAAACTTTATTTTCCCAACATCACTAATTCATTGCATTTAATCTCGGTAATATATCTTTTTTCACCTTCTTTATTTTCATAGGAGCGATGAATAAGTTTACCTTCTACGGCTACTTCGTTACCCTTAGCCAGATAATTTTCCACAATCTCTGCGGTTTTACCCCAGGCTACCACGTTATGCCATTGGGTGTCCGTCACCTTTTCTCCTTTACTGTTTTTGTAAATCTCATTGGTAGCTACGGAAAATTTGGCCAGTTTACCGCCATTATCAAGGTTAACAATTTCAGGGTCTTGCCCCAGGTTTCCAATCAACTGTACTTTGTTTCTAAGTGCGTTCATAATTTCTAATTTTAAGGATTAAACAGTTAATACTATCGGGTCTTATACACCGACACTGCAAACATAGAACAGGAGATTGGCGCTACTCGGTTAGGAAGTATTTATTTTCGTTTGTAATCTTTTGTAGTCGTTTGTACATATTTATAATACTGATTACTAGTATTTTACATAGCTTAAAAAATCATATGGATTTCAATAATTGCATTACTCCACATAATTTAATGACTAGATTACCTTAAGGAAAATGTCAAGGTTTTAAGATTTTGAGAGCCTTTAGTAATCCTATTTCCGATGTAAAGCTGCCATAGTACGAATACCCGTACTTAATTAAAAACTTTTATTCCTATCTTAGTCTACTATTCATAAAACACCCATTATAATATGATTAGACAACTTCCCCTGCTATTTATTTCACTCTTTCTGAATGTTACTTATTTGATTGGCCAGTCCACAGAAGAAGTAGTGGATAAATTTAAAAAAGAGGCTATTGAAAATTCTCAGTTAGAACAACTGGCTCATGAACTAATGGATGTTATCGGCCCCCGCTTGGTAGGCACCCCCCAGATGACTAAGGCGCATGACTGGGCCGTAACTACCTTTAAAAAATGGGGGATATATGCCCGAAATGAGGAATGGGGCACCTGGCGGGGTTGGGAACGGGGCATTACGCACATAGATATGGTTTCCCCAAGAGTGGTATCACTTCGAGGAACACAATTGGCATGGAGCCCGAGTACTTCAGATGCGGGAATTACCGCGAAAGTAATAAACCTCCCTGCAGTGGAAGATTCACTGGCCTTTGCAAAATGGCTCCCTAATGTCAAAGGCAAATTTGTGACAGTCTCTATGAATCAGCCTACAGGACGCCCGGATTATAATTGGGAAGAATTCGCAACCGAGGAATCTTTTGAAAAAATGAAAGCCCATCGGAAAACTCAAACCAAGGCTTGGTATCAACAAATCAGAAATACCCGATATAACAGCAGGACCATCAACAAAGCACTGGAAGAAGCAGGGGCGGCAGGAATAATCCAATCCAGATGGTCCGAAGGTTTTGGGGCCAATAAAATTTTTAGCGCTAACACCAAAACAATTCCAGTCATAGACCTTTCCCTGGAAGATTATGGGATGATCTATCGATTGGCAGAGAACGACGACAAACCTGTATTAAAAGTAGTTTCCAAATCCAAAGAATTGGGAAGGGTACCTACTTTTAATACCGTAGCTACCATTCAAGGCACAGAATTCCCTGATGAATATGTTGTTCTTTCCGCTCATTTTGATTCCTGGGATGGCGGTACTGGAGCAACCGATAACGGTACAGGCACAATTACCATGATGGAAACAGCACGAATTCTTAAAAAAATATATCCTAAACCTAAACGCACCATTATTATTGGTCTCTGGGGCAGTGAGGAACAAGGACTCAATGGTTCCCGTGCCTTTGTTGAAGACAGGCCGGAAGTCGTAAAAGGGCTGCAGGCTTTATTTAATCAGGATAATGGAACCGGACGGGTCGTTAAATTGTCCGGACAGGGGTTCCTGCATGCTTATGATTATCTGGGACGTTGGCTCCAGGCCGTTCCGCAAGACATACGCGGCCATATTAAAACCACTTACCCGGGATCACCGGGCCGGGGAGGATCTGATTATGCTTCTTTTGTGGCTCAGGGGGTTCCGGCATTTTCACTCAGTTCCTTAAGCTGGAGCTATAGCGATTATACCTGGCATACCAATTTAGACACCTATGACAAGATCGTTTTTGACGATGTTCGTAATAATGCAATTCTTACTGCAATCCTTACATACATGGCCTGTGAGGACCCTGAAAAAACATCCAGGGAAAAAGCTACACTTCCAACAAGTCTGAAAACAGGAAGAAAACAAGAATGGCCAACTCCCCGTTCTCCGGACAGAGCTGGCGGACAAGATAAAAATTAAATTATGAGAAAAATCAACCTCCTTTTTTGTTTGGCAATTACCGCAATAAGTTTTGCCCAAACCCCATCAGTTAAAATTTCACCAGACCTTACTCCTGCTTCCCCGGCAACTGTTGGAATGTCTGATATACGGTTAAAGCGAATAGATGTCATGCTTAAACAAGCTGTAAAGGATGGTGATATTCCGGGAGCAGTGGCTTTAGTTGCTCGAGATGGAAAAATAGTATTTCATAGCGCTTATGGTCTGGCCGATAATTCATCAGGTAAAAAGGTTTTTAATGATGCTATTTTCAGGATCGCCTCTCAGACAAAAGCCATAACTTCAACCGCGGTAATGATGCTCTGGGAAGAAGGAAAATTTAAATTGGATGATCCGGTTTCCAAATACATTCCCGAATTTAAAGATGTCAAAATTCTTGATACTTTTAATGAAACAGATACTACATACACAAGTGTTCCTTCAGAGAAAGAAATTACGATCAGACATTTAATTACACATACCTCAGGCATAGGTTATGGCGTAATTGACGGTGATCCAAGATTCAAAGCAATCTATCACAAGGCCGGTATTACCGATCTTTTTACTACTGAGGATATATCCATAGAAGAAAGCGTTAAAAAACTCGCCGGGCTTCCATTGCATCATACTCCAGGTGAAAAATTTACATATAGCGAAGGTCTTGATGTTCTTGGTTACTTTATTGAAGTAGTCTCCGGCTTACCCTTTGATAAGTTTCTCAAAACCCGGATTTTTGATCCTTTAGGCATGAAAGACACCTGGTTTTATTTACCAAAAGAGAAGCATGACCGCCTGGTAAATGTTCAGCATAAAGTTGACGGGGAATGGGAAAAATACCCGGTTACGTTTTATGATACAGATTATCCTATTAAAGGTGCCAAAAGGTTTTTTTCCGGTGGGGCAGGTCTTTCCAGTACCGCAAAAGATTACGCAACCTTTCTCCAAATGTATCTGAATAAGGGCGAGTTAAACGGAGTTAGGTTACTTAGTAGAACCACTGTAAGAAGCATAATGGCAAACCAAATTGGCGACATTTGGAAAGACGGCCCTAAGAATTACGGATTGGCATTTGGGGTAGTAAATCAAAAAGGAGAGGATTCTGGCGGCTTGGGCAGTGAAGGTACTTTTGACTGGGGCGGTTATTTTAATACGCAATATTTTGCCGATCCTGAGGAGCAGGTCATTGGTATCCTGATGAAACAAACACAGGGCACCTCAAACGATAATACAGCCTGGAAATTCCGGCAGATGGTATTTAGCGCTGTAGATGACTAAGCTGCCTTTTTATTATAAATTAAAATCTAATTGCCCATATTTTATCGGGTTCTTGCTATTGCCATTATTCGGATTAGCCCAATTAACTTTTACGGAGTCTGAGGCAGGAATACAAATAAAAGAGGGTGATAAAAGTGTTCTTTTTTATCAAAAACAACCCAAATCAATCAACGGAGAATTCTCGCGAAACAACTATATCCATCCACTCCATGGACTTGATGGTTCTGTGCTCACTGAAGATTTTCCAGAGGACCATCCCCATCACAGGGGTGTTTTTTGGGCATGGCATCAGGTATTTATCGGAAATGCTAAACTAGGTGATTCCTGGGAATGCAGAGATTTTTCCTGGAATATTAGTGACATTGAAAGTTCCGAGGACGGCGATATTCTAAAGGTAATGGCCGCCACATATTGGCAATCTCCACTTTGGTTAAATCAGGAAGGAAATCAAAAACCCTTCCTGTTAGAAAATACAACCATTAGCATTTACCCCAGAAAGAGTAACTATCGTATTATAAGTTTTAAAATATCACTTTTAGCTCTTGAAAAGAATCTGAAAATAGGCGGTTCAGATGATGAAAAAGGCTATGGGGGTTTTTCCATTAGAATGAAACTTCCTGAAGATATTCAATTTACTTCCAATGAAGGTGAAGTAGTGCCTGAAAATAATGCCGTTGAGGCAGGAAAATGGATAAATATTTTTGGCTCATTAAGCAATAAGGAGAACCGTTCGGGAATCGTGATACTCTCCCACCAGGATTCTCCTGGCGAAAAAGAAAATTGGATCTTAAGAGAAAAAGAAAGTATGCAGAATTGTGTTTATCCGGGTAGAAAAGCTGTCTCAGTCTCTACTACAGATCCAACCATTTTAAAGTATAGCCTCCTTATATATGAAGGAACTATGACAACACAGGAGATCCAAACAATTTATAAAGAATTGAAATAAACATTTATTATCTTACCACTTATTTTTTATTATGAAAACAATCCAACTTTTTATTCTCGGTCTGCTCTTGGTCCCTATAAACATTCAGGCTCAAAAACGAAAAACGAAAACAAGTACTCCACTATATACAGTTCAGGATTCGCTTTATCATGGACTGAAATGGCGTAATATTGGTCCATTCAGAGGCGGCCGGAGTGTAGCAAGCAGTGGAGTTGTTGGTCAGCCTATGACCTATTATATGGGTGCCACCGGAGGTGGGATATGGAAAACAACAGATGATGGTATCAGCTGGAAGAATATTTCTGATGAGTTTTTGAAAACCGGAACTGTTGGTGCAATTGCAGTTTCAGAAAGCAATCCAAATATAGTTGTAGCCGGCATGGGCGAACACGCTGCCAGAGGGGTAATGACCTCTATGGGAGATGGGGTCTATAAATCTACTGATGCCGGTAAGACATGGAAGCATATCGGTCTGGATAAAACTCGTCATATTTCAGATGTGGTGATTCATCCGTCCAATCCGGAAATTATTTTTATCGGAGCCCAGGGAGCTCAATACAGTCCATCGGACGATAGGGGAATCTATAGATCAACAGACGGTGGTGCAAACTGGGAAAAAGTTCTTTTTGTAAACAAGACATCGGGAGCCTCTTCCCTGTCTATGGACATGAAAAATCCATTAATTCTTTATGCCGCATTCTGGGAACACAGCAGGTATCCATGGACCATGGAGTCCGGGGGTAAAAATTCCGGACTTTATAAATCCACAGATGGAGGGACTACCTGGAATAAGTTAAAAGAAGGCCTTCCTGAAGAATTTGGAAAAGCAGGCATATCTGTATCACGCGCCAATCCGGAACGAGTATTCGCAGTGTTGGAAGCCGAAGGAAAAAAAGGTGGAGTTTACAGGTCAGATGATGCTGGTAAAAAATGGACACAGGTAAATAAAGACCGTATAAATATTGCACGTTCCTGGTATTATATGGAAATATTTGCAGATCCTCAGGATGAAAACCTGGTATATATATGCAATGCCCCGGTAACAAAATCGATCGATGGCGGTAAAACATTTAGGACGGTACCTACTCCACATGGGGACAATCATCATCTGTGGATAAATCCTCTGGATAATCGTAAAATGATCAATTCTAATGACGGTGGGGCCAATGTTTCTAATAATGGTGGTAAAAGCTGGAGTACACAACAAAATCAACCAACATCTCAGTTTTATAGGGTCATAACCGACAATCTGGTGCCCTATAATGTATATGGTGGTCAACAGGATAATTCTGCAATAGCTATTGCCAGCAGAACCAATGATCAGGGGATCGACTGGAAGGACTGGTACTCTGTTGCCGGATGTGAAAGTGCCTATCTGGCTTTTGATCCCGACAATCCTGAAATAGTTTTCGGTGGCTGTTATCAGGGGATTATTGAAAAATGGATTAGAGCCTCCAGGGAAGGCAAACCAATTAAAGAATACCCGGAATTGGCTCTGGGGAATGCTCCGGAAAGCTTCAAATTTCGCTATAATTGGAACGCCCCGATTATAAGTTCTCCACATGACCGTAGTACCATTTACCATGCCGGGAACGTAGTTTTTAAAACTACAGACGGGGGTATTAGTTGGTCTGTAATAAGTCCCGATCTGACCCGAAACGATAAAAACAGGCAGGGCCCGGGAGGTGGGCCTTACACCAATGAAGCTGCAGGAGGTGAGAATTATAACACCCTGATGTATCTTGTTGAATCCCCACATGAAAAAGGTGTCCTTTGGGCCGGAAGTGATGACGGTCTTATACACATAACTAAAGATGAAGGCCAAAATTGGGAAAACGTTACGCCCCCAGGTTTAGCGGAAGGCATAATCAATAGCATTGAGGTATCTCCGCATGATGCTGCTACTGCTTATGTGACCGTGATGCGCTATAAGTTTATGGACTTAAAGCCATACATATTTAAGACTGCAGATTATGGTAAAACCTGGTCAAAAATAGTGACCGGAATTACTGACGAGCATACCTTTGTGCGAGTAGTAAGGGAAGACCCAAAGCGAAAAGGACTTTTATATGCGGGCACAGAAACCGGCTTGTATATTTCGTTTAATGATGGATTAAACTGGCAGCCCTTTCAGCTAAACTTACCCGTGGTCCCCATTAATGACCTCGCACTTCAGGATAATGATCTGGTAGCTGCTACGGCCGGCAGGTCGTTCTGGATTTTGGACGATCTTGGGGCGGTTCAGAATAGCTCAATAAATAATACTGCTTTTGCAATCTTTAAACCCAAAGACACTCATTTACTCTTTGGCGGAAGTTCTGAAAAACCAGTTCCCGGACTCGGACAAAATCCGAAACAAGGAGTTACTTTTGATTATTATCTGAACGAGGATGCGGATAGCCTGAATTTAGAATTACAGGTGCTTCAAAATGGAAAACTAATCAGAACCATTACCAATAAAAATCAAAAAGATTTTAAAACATGGCCGGGAGGACCTTCCAAGCCAGCAGTTTTGTCTTCAAAAATGGGGTATAACCGATTTACCTGGGATTTTAGGAAAGAAACACTCCCAGCTGTAGATAAAGTATTTGTCTATGGAAATTATTCAGGTTCCAGAGTGGCTCCCGGGACCTATGTCCTGCGATTGTCTTTGGACGACAAGGTAGCCGAAACGGAAGTGACCATTCTTCCCAATCCAAAAGTTAAGGCCTCCAAATCCGATTTTGATGAACAACAATCGGTATTGGATCAGATTGAAAATACGATCAAGAATATTCATGAATCTGTGACTCAAATACGATCGGCAAAAAAACAATTAAAAACTTATGAAGAGCTACTTAAAGAAAATGAAGTTGCAACTGATCTGTTGGAAAAGGGAAAGGAATTGATAAAACGTATAGACAGCTGGGAACAAAATCTTATCCAGCCCAATCAGAAAACTTTTCAGGATGTTATTAATTACAATAACCAGCTAAATGCCCAATTAATGCATCTGAAAGGATTTGTAGACAACTCAGATCCGAAAGTTACGCAAGGGGCCAAACAAAGGTTAACCGATTTATTAGATGACTGGAAAACCTATGAGAATGAGAAAAAAGCTATAGTGAATACGGAGATGGCTGCCTATAACAGGATGTATACAGACCTTGGGCTACCTGCATTGATACTGCAAGAGTAAACCATAAGGGTGGTAATATAAATTGCTAACCAGAGCGAAAAGGAATACACATTTTGTCATAGTTATTCCCCTTTATAGCTTGTTATGAACAAATCATTTTTTGAAGATATAACGTACAAAGATCAGGATTTCACTAAAGTGAGATTGGAAAAGGCAGAATACGAAAACTGTATTTTTGAAGGCTGTGCTTTTGCTGATGCATACCTCGATAATATAAATTTTACTGCATGTCAATTTACACATTGCAACCTGAGCAATGCCAATATAAGTCATTCTGTATTTAATGAGGTTTCATTTTCTTTCTGTAAACTGACCGGCCTTCACTTTGAACATTGTAATCCCATTTTGCTTTCACTTTCCTTCGATCATTGTTCATTGATCCTGGCTTCATTTTATCAGTTACAGCTTAAAAATATTGAGTTTACTGAATGCAAACTAATTGAAGCTGACTTTACAGAGACCAACCTCAGCAACGCACGATTTGAAGGATGCGATTTAAATAAGGCCATTTTTGAGAAAACGAATCTGGAGCAAGCTGATTTAAGCAAAGCAATAAATTATAAAATTGACCCTGAGAAAAATCGCCTTAGGAAAGCTAAATTCTCAAAAGATGGAGTTGTAGGGTTGCTAGGAAAATACGATATTGTAGTAGTTTAGTTTACTCACATCATTATAGGGAGTAACTTTTTCTTTAACCACACATGGAACATCAGGAAGAAAAAAAATGTCTCGAATGCGGGGAAATAATCAGAGGCCGGGTAGATAAAAAATACTGTTCGGACTATTGCCGCAATGCCTATAATAATAAACTAAACAAGGATAGTAAAAACCTGGTAAGAAATATAAATAACAGACTTCGAAAGAATTACAGGGTCTTAGATAGTTTTGCCTTAAAGGATGGCAAAACCCGCACAACCAAGACCCGTCTTATGGATAAAGGCTTCGATTTTGATTATATAACCAATCTATATACTACAAAAAAAGGTACGACCTATTACTTTGTATACGATCTTGGCTATCTCCCTTTGGATAATGATTATTACATGATCGTTAAACGCGAATAGAAATAACCGGCGTCAAAGTATCCGGAAATTAAATTCTACTACTTTAATTCTGAAAATTATTGATAGTTATGACTGGTAAGTTTCAGAGCGGCGATCACAATATCCTTACGACTTATCTGGCCTACTAAAAGACCATCTTTTAAAACCGGTAATCGTCTGCGATTGTTTTTATGAAAAACTCCTGCAGCGTCAAAAATACTCATGTCATGAGGTATGGTCTCTACATTTTTAGTCATAAAACGCTCTACGCTTTTATCGAGAATGGGCTGGTTAAAATAACGGCTTTCTGATATTTCCTTCATACAATCGGCTTCCGAAATAATTCCTACTAAAAACCCATTTTCATCCAAAACCGGACCCCCGGAAATATGATTTTTGGCAAAAGATTCCATTACCTCGAGTATGGACTGATCTGTACTAAAAGTCATTAATTTTCTTGTCATATAATCCTCCACCAAGATGGGAGCATCATACTCCTTTTTGGATCCTTCTTTGGCTCTTCGGCCCATAAAACTCTTTATTCCCATACCTTTTCTAAAATTAGCTTAATCTTAAATATACACTTTTCCTGCTTAATTTTTAAATATATTCGCCAAAATGGACTAAACTATCATAATTTTATACTTTTATCTGATAATTCTATAACATGAAGACATATGCCCAAATAGTGTCCTTTCTGCTGATTCTATTGGCTATTTACCTTAGTTTTGATACTGCAATGCCCACTTATAAAAAGGATGCAGATCAGTCCCTAACCACTTTTTCTACAGACAGAGCCCTAAAACATGTTCAAACCATCTCTAAACAGCCCCATGGCGTAGGTTTTGGAGCACATGAAACAGTAAAAAAATATATTATTGATCAATTAACCCAATTGGGTTTGGAAACCACAGTTCAGAAAGGATATACCGATGGAGATTGGGGTAATTTCAGTAAAGCGGAGAATATCATTGCCAGAATAAAGGGCTCTCAGCCGGGAAAGGCAGTTTTGTTACTTTCACATTACGATAGCAGTCCGCATTCTTCTTTTGGAGCAAGTGATGCAGGTAGTGGAGTAGCAACCATTCTGGAAGGTGTCAGATCCTATTTGGCAAGTGGGAAAACACCTAAAAATGATATAATTATCCTTATTACCGATGCTGAAGAACTGGGGCTTAATGGGGCAGAATTATTTGTAAATAATCATCCCTGGGCAAAGGAAGTTGGTTTGGTTTTAAATTTTGAGGCAAGGGGTAGCGGAGGACCCGGAATTATGCTTATGGAAACCAATAGGGGAAATGGAAAACTGATTGAAGAATTTATCAAAGCAGATCCAAATTTTCCTGTGGGAAATTCTTTATACTACAGTATTTATAAATTGCTGCCCAATGATACGGACCTTACTGTTTTTAGGGAAGATGGCGATATTGAAGGTTTCAACTTTGCGTTTATAGATGATCATTATGACTATCACACCGCCCGTGATAATTATGAGCGTTTAGACAGAAACACTTTGTCTCATCAGGGAAGCTACCTAGTGCCACTTTTGCAACATTTCAGCGAGGTAGATTTGTCTAATATGAAGAGTTTAAATGACTATGTATATTTTAACCTGCCTTATTATAAGATGGTATCTTATCCTTTTGAATGGATTTGGCCCATGTTCTTTTTGGGTTTTGCGATGATGTTAGGCCTGTTATTTTACGGTTTTAAAATGAAGCGTCTAGATCTAAGGGAAATTGGGAAAGGATTTCTGCCACTAATAATAGTAATAACTGTAAATGGTGTTATTGGATGGTATAGTTGGTCCGTTTTACAATGGATTTATCCTCAGTACAAAGATATCCTGCATGGTTTTACGTATAATGGTCATACCTACATTCTGGCATTTGTTTTATTCTCTATTAGCACCTGTTTTTGGATCTATCATAGATTTAGAAAAATAGCTATCTCAAATCTATTGGTAGCACCAATAATTATTTGGTTTTTAATATGTTGGGCAGTAGGGATTTATCTTCCCGGGGCCAGTTTTTTTATTATTCCGTTGTACGCACTATTAGGATCTTTTATGATTGGCTTGAATCAGGATAAACCCAACCTGTACATTCTTGTCTTACTAGCTCTGCCGGCGATTTGGATTTATAGCCCTTTTATTAAATTATTTCCAATTGGTTTGGGATTAAAAATGATGGTCACCGCAACGGTCTTAAGTACTTTAACTTTTATGCTACTGCTTCCAGTTTTCATGGCGTACAGGTACAAGAATCGTATTGGTTATATGGTTTTTTTATTATTCCTTGGTTTTATGGTTTCTGCCCATCTAAATTCGGGTTTTACAATTGAAAATGCCAAACCTACAAGTCTATTGTATGTGCTAAATACAGATCAAAATAGAGCGAAGTGGGCTACTTATGAGCATGAACTCTCCGCATGGACATCTCAATATCTGGGGGAAACCAAAAAAAGGCCGGATAGTCTTGCAGCTTTTGATATAAGTAGTAAATACGCTACCGGATTTACCTATATGGCCAACGCCCCAATTAAAGAAATTTTGCCGCCAAATATTGAGGTTGAGGTTGATACGATTATTGGAAATAAACGTATGTTAGAGCTATGTATTACCCCACAACGCGACGTTAATCGGTTGGAGGTCTATATAAATGAATTAGATATTTTAGAGGCGAAAGTGAACAATGTTACATTATCCGATTACTATCTTAAAAATAGGAAGGGAGGTAAATTAATTACACATTTCATAAGTAATAATGATTATACAGAATTACAGCTAAGCTTTCCTAAGGACGAACATTTAGAACTAACCTTATACGAGTCCTCTAATGATCTATTAGATAATCCTTCATTTACTATACCCGAAAGACCGCAAGCAACCATTCCTATGCCCTTTGTACTTAATGATGCTGTTTTATTGATTAAAACGATTAGATTTTGAAAAATACTATAGGAATTATGGGATGCGGATGGCTTGGGTTACCTCTGGCCAAATCTCTGATTCAAGCCGGCTATAATGTACATGGAAGTACTACCAATAAGAATAAACTGGATACCTTAGAGCAGGAAGGAATAAAGCCCTTTATGGTTATTTTAGGTGAGGAAAGCGTTACAGGCTCAATTACAGAATTTCTGGACCAGCTTGATACCCTTATATTAAATGTACCTCCCAGATTCCGGGCTAACAACAAAGAGAACTATGTTCTCAAAATGAATCTTTTGCTCAATGAGATACGAAAATCAAGCGTAAAAAAAATAGTATTTGTGAGCAGTACTTCGGTATATGGAGCTGTTGAGGGTGAGGTAACAGAGGACACACTTCCCATGCCTGTAACTGAATCTGGCCGGCAATTATTGGAGGCTGAAAAGGTTTTTCAAAACGACAAATCGCTTCAAACTACCATCCTTAGATTTGGTGGTCTTATAGGACCAGACAGACATCCAGTTACCATGCTATCCGGTAAAGAAGGATTGACCAATGGGGATGACCCTGTTAACCTAATACATTTAGATGATTGTATTCATCTTATAAAAACAGTGATTGAAAACAATTGGTGGAACCAAATCTTTAACGGTGTCTATCCGGAACACCCTTTGAAAAGAGAATATTATTGCGAAATGGCAGCTAAAAATATGCTTCCCAAACCTCAATATTTGAACCCTGAATCTAAAAAAAGTGGAAAAATTGTCATTAGTAGGAATTTTCTTAATAATAATGTTTTCTTCTATACCGGAATAAACTAGCATTTCACAACAACTACCAGCACTTTTACAACAAAAACATCGATAAAAGGTTAATTTATAGCGTTGATTTTCAGCTTTTTATCGATATTCCGTATCTTTATATAAACATTAAATCCTAAAATGTCATGGAAAATACAAAATTAAAGGGGAGGATTTTAATGGAACTGGAAAGTCTCATCTCCCGAAGTTGTGCAAAATGTAAGATGACCAAAAACTTTCAGAGCCTGCACAAGGCAATTGTCAAGAATCATTACAATGCCACAGATGTGTCTATTGATTATCACAGGAAAAGAATAGCAATGGATATTGTAATGAATGAAAAGGATTATGATCCTAAAAAAATCAATTTGAGACTACCTACATTATACACAAATCTGTTTTTTAATAATTTGTGTGAATTTCTAAAATCTTGTATAGACAAGGATAACAGGAGTCTTGCATTTTATGCCTGGTTATTAAATTCTTATACCAAAAAAGAAGAAGAACTAACCCTGGCATAAGTAATTCAGAACTAAAGACCACCATATTAAAAGGATGCCTTGGGCATCCTTTTTTTATAAGTGCCTGCTAATACGGAAACCGGACGAAAAAAATGACACCGAAAGGGTCAAATAAAAATTGTTATTCATAAAAAAATTCCATCTTATTGACTTTTAAGAGTTTCCTTAGGTAAAGACCAAAAAAAATGTATTAGTTTTGCCGCACAAAATTTATACGATAATGAAGAAGTTTATATTTATTCTTATTACTGGTTTAGGATACATTTACGGGGGTTACTCACAAACCAACTCAGAGCTTCAAAAGCATTATGAGGCATATTATATGGAAATGAGAAAACAGTCCGATATAAGTGGTATAATCAATGCTTTGACTCATTTAAATGTACTTTCTCCTTCCGTTGAAAGGAGGGATACCCTTGCATATGTTTATGCCAATAACAATCAGCATCTGCAGGCTTTAAATACCATTGGCATTGAAAAGATTGATACAGATTCCGATCTTGCCATACAGGTAAAGGCTATTTCCTTAAAAGCTTTGAACCAACCAAAAAGAGCCCTTGAACAGTTTGAGGCATTGTATTCCAGGCAACCCAGTCCCTATTTGGCCTATGAACTTTCAGACCTAATGATTCAGACAGGGGATAATACAGGAGCTAACGTCAACATAGAATATGGTATCCTTAACTCCAAAGATGATATGAAATACGCTTTCTATGAAAGACAGCAGCCATATGAAGTACCTCTAAAAGCAGCCTTTTATCATTTAAAAGGTCTTGTTCAATACAATATGAATAAGGATGATATAGATCTGGCCATTGCGACCATTGACGAAGCATTAAAAATTGCTCCTAATTTTAGTCTTGCAAGCCTAAGCAAGCAGGCACTGGAATCGAGGAAGGTTGAACCTGCGGAAAAACAGAATTAAGGTAATCTGACGAGAATAACATTAAAGCGGGCTATTGTTGCCCGCTTTTTTAATACTATGAAATAAGGGATAATAAATAGTAGTTTATTAAGACGAGATCATAGCCCGCCTTTCTTCAGTTAGTTTAAACAATAAATCTAAGCCATTTTTCGTGTTCTTCACCAACACTCTTTTAGCAAAGAGCTTTATTAGTAGTTTCTTTAATAAAGATTTAGTTTCCCAATATAATTCTATTTTCAAGTTGCTGGAATTTTCTGAAATTGGACTTATAGTATAAAATTGATATACTGTATCTGCAATGGGAATACTCTTAGTCATTTCACCATAAACAAATTTTCCCGGCTTAACTTTTTTCTTTACCGCCACAAAGTTCAAATGCTTATTATTAATTACACAGACGTGTTCTGAACCTAGTCTGGTAACTTCATTTTCATTATACTCAAATTTATCCACTCCATGAACCCAAAGATGTCGATATGAAAGGTTGGTAATATACTCCATAAGAGATTCAGCAGCTACTGCAAAATCTCTGTCTAAAACAATGCCGGGCGGTTTATCTAATACTACCTCCTTGGCTGTGGAATACTCAATTATATTTAGTTTGCTACTATCAATTAAAGAATATATATATTCAACTTCTTTTTGGTCATAAGTGTCCTTACCTTGTTTAAATCTGAACACTTTACTGTAATAATAAATAGGAAGCTCAATATCAGAAGATAGTTCTTTGCTTATTAGCACATAATTATCACTTTCAACAGAATTCTTAAGTAACCTATGCGCTTCTATTACCTGTTTGCCAAAAGGTTTTCTATTGCCCTGTACCTGTAGAAATTCTATGTCTCCACAGTGTGCAACAATTTTTAATTCCAGTTTTGGAGCTGTTGCACAGGCATTACACGGGCATATTCTATTCTTTTCTAAAAGTTTGAGATGCCCCGTAAATGCCGTAAACATGGTTTCAATCTGGGCGAGCAATTTTTCCTGTGAAAGGAGTTCTCCTTCGCGATAG
>Ga0209013_10000934_pt1 | contig 26834 bp, 26 predicted proteins | sample Cruoilmetagenom2_FD_187291 | JGI IMG/M metagenome (GOLD analysis project Ga0209013, IMG submission 187291) | Oil polluted marine microbial communities from Coal Oil Point, Santa Barbara, California, USA - Sample 2 (SPAdes) (version 2) | ecosystem: Environmental > Aquatic > Marine > Oil seeps ...
TATTTACACATAAAAAAAGGATATTTAATAACTGTTTTATTCTAAGTGGATACCACACTCTCTATTTGATAATACTTTAGTAACATCAAAATAAGAGTCATTTTTTGGTAGATTATGAGCTTGCATATAGTTTTCTAAATCAGCATCTGTCCAATAATAAAATGGACTTACTTTTAAAATACCATCTTTACTATAACTTAGAATGTCTTTAGAAGTTCTGTGCTCTGTTTGTCTTTCTCTTATATTAGTAAACCAAACTTTAGGTTGATGCTCTTTTAAGGCTCTTCTAAAAGGTTCTAGCTTTACAATTTCTGTAAACTCTATATGCTTGGGGTCATTAACTTGCGGTATGCCTAAAGTAAAATTAGTATATGCAGTACTTTGCAAAGAGGTATAAGTATGTATATTTAAATTAAGTTTATTAATTAAATTGACCGCATGTTTATAAGTTTCAGGAGTATTATAACCTGTATCACACCAGATAATATCTATATTTTTACACTTACGAAAAAAAGTGCATAGAAGTACAGAAGAATAAATACCAAAGCTAGTTGTTACAATCCTTTTATTTGATAATGATAATGCCCAATCGATTATTTCGTCAGGGTTTTTATATCTTAATTCTTTGTTTAATATTTCTAAATTTAAATTCATCATCTTCCCCATTTTATTGTATTCCATGTTCTTTCGTGAAAGAAGTATAAAATCATTTTTGACACTAATTCGATAGCTCCAATAGAGAATGCTAATACTAATGTTCCAGTAATTAACCAAGAAATTAAAACTGTATCTATTGTCCCAACAATTCTCCAACTGATAGTTTTAGCAAGACTCCGCTTTAACTTTTCATCAGATTTTTTTCTTTTATCGCTTTGTTCATTTACTCTAAAAATATTATTAATAATCATAATAAATATTTACCCTATCGGATTAGTAGATTAATTTGCTAAATTATACTATTTCTTGAATAATGAAAAAATATTTATTCATTCTTTGCTAAATTAAATCTGATAACGATTTATTATTAAATATTTTTAATGCACTATCTCTAACTTCTGCCATGAGATGATGTACTGCACAAGCCTTTTCATCTGGGCAGTCATCACAATTTTCGTAGAAATTTAAACTCACACAAGGCACCATAGCAATTGGCCCTTCTAATATTCTCATAACAGCAGACATATTAATTTCCTTTGGATCTTTTAAAAGGTAATAACCTCCTCCTTTGCCTTTTTTTGAACCTAAAAACCCACTTTTACGAAGTGTAAGTAATATACTTTCCAAAAATTTTTGTGATATATTTTCACTTTTAGCGATGGTTGCAATTTGAACAGGGTTATTATCTGTTCTTTTAGCCATAAATGTTAAAGCCTTTAAACCATATTTTGTTTTTTTGGAAAGCATTAGGTAAAGATACTTATTTTATCATTTATTCTAAAGCTTGTTTCAAATCGTTAATAATATCGTTTATATGTTCTAAACCAACAGACACTCTAACTAAGCCATCAGTAATACTTACTTCAAGCCTTTCTTCTTTTGATAACTTACTATGTGTTGTCGAGGCTGGATGTGTTACAATAGTTCTTGTATCACCTAAATTAGCGGATAAAGAGCATAATTTAATTGCATTTAAAAATTTACGTCCAGCTTCTATACCTCCTTTAATTTCGAATGCTACAATATTGCCGCCTTGTTTCATCTGTTTTTTTGCTATTTCATATTGTGGATGTGATTTCAAAAAAGGATACTTTACGAGATTAACATTTTCATGTTGTTCTAAAAACTTGGCCACTTTTAAGGCATTTTCGCAATGCTTGTCTACTCTAACAGACAATGTTTCTAAACTCTTGGACAAAACCCAAGCATTAAAAGGAGACATTGCTGGACCAGTATTTCTTGAAAATAAATAAATTTCTCGTATTAAATCTGCTTTCCCAACTGCAATTCCTCCAAGAACTCGACCTTGCCCATCAATCAATTTTGTTGCAGAATGTACAACTATGTCTGCCCCAAATTGTATTGGACTTTGAAGGTATGAGGTAGCAAAACAATTATCTACAACAAGTAACAAGTTATGCTTTTCAGCTATTTTTCCTAATACTTCTAAATCTAAAATATCTACTGCAGGATTTGTGGGTGTTTCTAAATATAAAATCTTGGTATTAGGTTGAATTAAACTTTCAATTCTATCAACTTCATTCACTTTAAAATAACTTGTTCCAATATTCCATTTGGGTAAATACTTTGTAAATAAACTATGTGTTGAACCAAATACCGAACGGCAAGACACAATATGATCTCCAGCATTTAACAAAGCTCCAAATGTTGAAAAAATGGCAGCCATTCCTGTTGCAAAGGCATAACCAGATTCGGCATCTTCCATAGTTACTATCTTGTTTACAAATTCGGTAGTGTTTGGATTAGAAAAGCGGCTATATAAATTTTTCTCTTTTTCTTCAGCAAATGAAGCTCTCATATCTTCGGCATCTTCAAAAACAAAACTAGAGGTGAGATATAATGGAGTAGAATGTTCTAAAAATTGAGAACGTTCTGTTTGTGTTCGGATAGCTTCAGTTTCAAAGTTTTTATTTAAGGTTTTCATATTTATGCAGTTATTTTTAAGGAATTTATTTTAGATTGAAATATAGGTTCCAATAATGTTGACAGCTGGTCATATTCAATTAAAAAACCATCATGTCCATGTATCGATTTAATTTCTCCAATGGTTACATTTTCTTTTATCCTTTTTAATTCTACATATGTATTCCAGTTTTCTTCAGCTTTAAAAAACAAATCTGAATTGATGGTAATAATATGAATATGAGATTTTATAGCTGAAGCTACTTCCAAAAAATCAGCTTTATCACGAACAATATCAATGGTGCGTAAGACTTGATTCATCATTTTGTAAGCTGCCAATTGAAAGCGTTGGTTTAACACATTGCCATGATAGTGTAGCCAACTTTCTACATTATACAATTCAATATCTTTTTTTGTACGTCCGAATTTTTTTGCCAAAGACTCTGGTGTTCTATACAAAGTCATAGCATGGATTCTTGCATCTGATAATGGTTTATTAGAATTGTTTAAAATATTATCTTGTATATAGCAATTTGCAATGAGCCAATCGGTAGATTTCCAGTCGGCAGCTATAGGAATAACATGCTCGATTAAATTTGGTTTTAATGAAGCTAGTTCCCAAGCTATTCCTCCACCAACAGATCCCCCAATAACAGCAAAAAGTGTATTAATATTTAGTTGTTCTAATCCTAGAGCAAAGATTTTTGCAATATCTCTTGCATTAAAATCTTTATAGTTATCTATTAAATTTTCGGTTAGACCATCAATACCATTCCCAGGAATATTAAACGCTAAAATGGAATAAGTGTTTGTGTTAATACATTTCTCTTCTCCAATTAATTCTTTCCACCAACCGTCTTTACCACAAACATTTGAGTTTCCTGTTAAAGCATGATTAACAAGAACAATTGGTGCCTCTTTAAAATTTTTACCAAATGTTTGATACGACAAATTAATATCTAACCGAGTTCCGTTCTCTGTTAAATAATTAACTATACATAAATATTGAAGCTTTTTCATAGTTTAATTAAATAAAACCAAAAGCCAAATGCGTCAACATTGACGTACTTAAAAAATTGCTATAAAGAAAAAAAAGAAATCACAGAATGTAATTTCGTTTAGTTATCTATCCAAATGCTGAAAATAAAACAGCCATTTAAGTAGAATTTAGCACCTTCTTTACGAATAAAGGGTTGCTAAGGCTTCACTGGGTCTAATCCCTCCACCTTTCTTGATAACATTTCAATAAGTTTTTGAACTTTGTGTGTACAAATATTCAGTCAGAAAAATTTAAAAACCAAATTTATTTTAATTTATTTTTTCTTCAACTAAATTATTGCTTGGCTAATTGTGCTAAATATTTTTCTCTAATTACTTGATTTACAGATTTATTATGAATTTTACTTTCAAGCCAAGAAATTATATCTAAATACAAAAATGCACGCCTTTCGTATGGATGGTCTTCATACTGTTTTAACTTGTTATAAAGTTTTACAAATGCCCCTTTTAATTCGTGAGGATAAATATCGCCAAGACTCTTTAAGAATTTAATCAATTCCTTTTGCACTTCGTATAAATCTTCCATCTTAATTAAAAACTTAAAAGTGCTTTTTATTTGTACATCCAAATTATAATCTAATCCTGCTTCATAATGAGCAACTAAATTTAATATTCTAGAGAAACACAATAAATCTTCTCTCATTTCAAGAGATTTATTACTAATAATTTTATTCAAAAATTCTATACATTTTTTGTTATCTCCAACACCAAAATATAAACTTGCAATTTTATAGTAAAATACCATAACATGATGTTCATCAATCTTATTTTTATATGTATTTAAGTTCTCTAAAACCTCTTTTACTAAAGGCAAACCATCATGAAAAGTCCCTTCCATAAAATGAAGGTTAAATTTATTATTGTATAAATACATAAAAATTAAACCTTCAATATTATCATCCTTTGGGAACCACTTTTCTTTAGTAATCTCTTCTAAATTATTAAGTGTAGCTTTAAACTTATCGTGATAATTTATATAAAATAAAGTTTCTAATAAATAGTGATTCCCACGTAAAAAGAACACAGGATTCAAGGCAATCATGTTTTTGTTTTCATAAAACAAATCAACCCATTTTGAAGCATATTTATAACATGCTAAAAAATCTTGAGTTAAAAAACTATACCATAAGTAGGCTTTATAAAGCCATAATTTCTCTCTAAAACCAAGTTTATTTATATCATATTTAGGTAACCTATCACTAAAATATTTAGTTATACGTTTATTCTCTTTATCATTTTTTACATATCCTGTTTTTAAAAATAATCCATATAATTGCAATGATAAGTTAGATAGTTTACTAGCTAATACATTTTGTAAACTAAGTTCCTTGGCTTGAATGGTTAATTCATCTGCTCTACTACTTATACTTCTTGTTATGTATTGAGATTCAATAATTTTTTCAAGCTCGATAATTTCGTATGCAATATTTTTTTCTTCATTTGCTATTGCAACAGATTTTGCCTTATCTAATATTTTTAAGCTTTGTTTATACAGGCCTTTATGATACAAAATAGTGGCGAAATCAAGCTGTTCTCTAATTTGAATTCTTATGTTTTGATGTGAAGGATTAAGTCTTAAACTAATTAAAATTTGCTTATACAAATGTGCTTTCAAATTTGATAACTGCTGCTTTTTTACAATCCCTTTTTTTAAAATTACAGCTTCATCATAAGCTGATAACTTTTCAAGAATATTAAAAAGCATCAAAAATTTAGAATCTTCATTTACTCCTAAACGACCAACATAAAGCTTAAACTGTCTCTTTTCAGATTTTGAAAGAGATTTTACTAATACAAACAAATTATCTTTTTGCTCTTTAGTCATAGTTTAAATATTGCTTTATAATGCTGAATATCAAATATATAACAAAATATTTTTTAGTTAAACATCGTAAAATAAATTGATCTTATTCCGCTTAGAGTTTACCAAAATATAAATTAGCATAACAATAAGAAAATTATTTTAATAAATGTCTGATTCTAACGTCCAAATTTTTGATACTACGCTACGTGATGGCGAGCAAGTTCCAGGTTGTAAATTAAATACGGAACAAAAATTAATTATAGCCAAACAACTTGACGTTTTAGGTGTTGATGTTATTGAAGCTGGCTTTCCTGTATCTAGTCCTGGTGATTTTAAATCGGTTCAAGAAATCTCTAAAATTGTAAAAAATGCAACTGTTTGTGGTCTTACAAGATCTGTTAAAAACGACATAAAAGTTGCAGCAGAAGCTTTGCAATATGCAAAGAAACCAAGAATACATACTGGAATTGGGACTTCTGATTCTCATATAAAACATAAATTTAAATCAACTCAAGAAGATATCTTAGAGCGTGCATTTGCTGCTGTTAGTTATGCGAAATCTTTTGTAGAAGATGTCGAATTTTATGCCGAAGACGCTGGACGTACAGACAACGAATATTTAGCAAGAGTTTGTGAAGCTGCAATAAAAGCTGGTGCGACAGTTTTAAACATTCCTGATACTACTGGTTATTGTTTACCACATGAGTATGGTGCAAAAATAAAATACCTAAAAGAAAATGTAATAGGCATTGAAAAAGCTATTTTATCGTGTCATTGTCATAACGATTTAGGCTTAGCAACAGCAAACTCTATAGAAGGCGTAATTAATGGAGCACGTCAAATAGAATGCACAATTAATGGCATTGGTGAACGTGCAGGTAATACTGCTTTAGAAGAAGTAGTCATGATTCTAAAACAACATCCATACTTACATTTAGAAACCAATATTAATGCAACTATGTTGTATAGTACTAGTCAATTAGTATCTGAAAGCATGGGGATTTATACCCAGCCTAACAAAGCTATTGTTGGCGCAAATGCTTTTGCTCATAGTTCTGGAATTCATCAAGATGGTATGATAAAAAATAGAGAAACTTATGAAATCATCAACCCTAAGGATGTGGGAGTTGATCATGCTGAAATTGTTTTAACTGCCAGAAGCGGAAGAGCAGCATTGGCATATAGAGCTAAAAAAATTGGCTATGAATTAACTAAACTACAGCTTGATGATATTTATATTAACTTTTTAAGCTTTGCCGATAGAAAAAAAGAAATAGTTGATTCTGATATTCATCAAATTATTGAAACTAGCAATGCTTACAATCGAATAATTTCTGCTTAATAGATGAAGAAAACATTATTTGATAAAGTTTGGGATGCACATATTGTTGATTCAATTGAAAATGGACCACAAATTTTATATATCGATAAACATTTAATTCACGAAGTTACAAGTCCACAAGCTTTTGCAGCATTAGAAGATCGTGGAATTCCAGTTTTAAGACCAAATCAAATTGTAGCTACTGCTGACCACAATACACCAACAATAAATCAGCATTTACCAATACAAGATAAACAATCAAAAAAACAGCTTGAGCAACTTACAACTAATTGCACTAAAAATGGTATAACTCTTTACGAGTTAGGGCACAAATACAATGGCATTGTCCATGTTATGGCTCCAGAATTGGGCATCACTCTTCCTGGAATGACCATAGTTTGTGGTGATAGTCACACCTCAACACATGGAGCTTTTGGCACAATTGCTTTTGGAATTGGAACAAGTCAGGTTGCTCAAGTTTTTGCAAGTCAGTGTTTATTATTAACTAAACCTAAAAGTTTAAGAATTACTGTAAATGGAAAATTAAAAAAAGGAGTACTTCCAAAAGATGTTATTCTTTATATTATTTCAAAAATTGGCACTAATGCAGGTACAGGTTATTTTTGTGAATATGCTGGCGATGTGTTCGAAAATATGAGTATGGAAGGTCGAATGACCGTTTGCAATATGAGTATAGAAATGGGAGCTCGTGGTGGCATGATAGCTCCAGACCAGACTACATTTAATTATATCCAAGGAAAAGAATTTGCTCCAAAAGGTGATGCTTTTGAAGAAAAAGTAGCATATTGGAAAACTTTACCAACTGATGAAGGCGCACAATTTGATAAAGAATATCATTTTGATGCTCAAGATATAGAGCCTATGGTTACATATGGAACTAATCCAGGAATGGGAATAAAAATTTCTGAAACTATTCCAGCAAATGATAATGCTTCGTTTAAAAAATCCTTGGAATATATGGGATTTGAACAAGGAGAATCTCTTATTGATAAATCCATTAATTATGTATTTATTGGTAGTTGCACAAATTCTAGAATAGAAGATTTTAGAATCGCAGCCGATTATATAAAAGGGAAGCAAAAAGCAAAAAATGTAACGGCTTGGCTAGTGCCAGGAAGTAAACTTGTAGAATCTCAAATTATAGAGGAAGGTTTAAAAGCCATTTTTGATGATGCTGGTTTCCAATTGAGACAACCTGGTTGCTCTGCTTGTTTAGCGATGAACGACGATAAAATTCCGCAAGGCGAATATTGTGTATCGACTTCTAATAGAAATTTTGAAGGCCGCCAAGGACAAGGTGCTCGAACTATTTTAGCTAGTCCCTTAGTTGCGGCTGCTACAGCAATAGCTGGTAAAATTGTTGATATTACAAAGGATGTAGAACAATTAGAATTTGTGTAACATGGAGAAATTTATAACACTTACATCTACAGCCATTCCGTTAGCTATCGAAAATATAGATACCGATCAAATTATTCCTGCACGTTTTTTAAAAGCAACAGACAGAAAAGGTTTTGGCAACAATCTGTTCAAAGATTGGCGATATAATAAGGACGAAACAATAAATACCGATTTCGCTTTAAACAACTCTGACTATTCAGGTAGTATTTTAGTGGCTGGCGATAATTTTGGTTGTGGTTCTAGTAGAGAACATGCTGCTTGGGCTTTAGTCGATTATGGATTTAAAGTTATTGTCTCTAGTTTTTTTGCAGATATTTTTAAAGGAAATGCTTTAAATAATGGCTTATTGCCTGTGCAAGCTTCAAAAGAATTTTTAAGCATTTTAATTAGAACTATTGAAAATAATCCTGAAACGCAACTTGTTGTAAATCTTGAAACACAAACTATTTCAATACATAATTCAGAAATATCTGAAGGATTTGAAATCGATTTTTATAAAAAAACCTGTTTGATAAATGGGTATGATGATATCGATTTCCTATTAAGTAAAAAAGAAACCATTGAAGCTTTTGAAGCTCAAAAACAATATTAAAAATGAAATTAAACATTGCTGTTTTACCTGGTGATGGTATAGGTCCTGAAGTAACTGAACAAGCTATAAAAGTGTTAAAGGCTATAGCTACAGAATTTAATCATACTTTTAGTTTTAATTATGCTCCCGTTGGTGCCATTGCTATCGACACACATAACGACCCACTCCCTAAAAGCACCTTAGACGTTTGTAAATCAAGTGATGCTATATTATTTGGTGCAATTGGTGATCCAAAATACGATAACGATCCTTCCGCAAAAGTACGACCAGAACAAGGGCTTTTAAAATTACGTAAAGAACTTGGTTTATTTGCAAACATTAGACCTGTTAAAGCATATGAAACTTTACTTGGCAAATCTCCATTAAAGAAAAAAATCATTGAAGGAACCGATATTAGCATTTATCGCGAACTCACAGGTGGTATTTACTTTGGTAAAAAGAAATTAAGTGACAATGGCAATACAGCTTCCGATTTGTGTGAGTATTCACGTTTTGAAATTGAACGTATTGCACATTTAGCATTTAAAGCTGCACAATCAAGAAATAATAAAGTAACACTTGTAGATAAAGCCAATGTTTTAGAAAGTTCTAGATTGTGGCGTAAAGTGGTTACCGAAATTGCTACTGAATATCCAGATGTAACTTTAGACTTTTTGTTTGTAGATAATGCTGCAATGCAACTCATTTTAAATCCAAGACAGTTTGACGTGATACTTACCGAAAATATGTTTGGCGATATTATAAGTGACGAAGCCAGTGTTATTGGTGGTTCTATTGGTTTACTAGCTTCGGCTTCGGTTGGTGATAAGTTTGCGATGTTCGAGCCTATTCATGGTTCGTATCCTCAAGCCACAGGAAAAGATATTGCTAATCCTATAGCCTCAATTTTATCGGCAGCTATGTTGTTAGATCATTTTGCTTTATATGATGAAGCCGTTTTGATAAGAAAAGCTGTAGAAAAATCGTTAAAACTGCATATCACAACACCAGATTTAAATACAAAATACGATAATATTTCTACCAGTAAAGTTGGTGATTTTATTGAGGATGTTATAAATAATCCTAACGATAGTAACCTAAACTTTAAAAATATCCATTTAGGTCAGTCCACCATAATTTAGTAGGTTAATTAGCAAATAAATACGTGGATTTTCTAATAATGAAATTAATTATACATGTTAATTTGCATCTAGATTTATAAATAGATTACCTGAAAAGTATGTCTAAATAATTTATCACCTGAGCTTTTAAAATATCATATATTCATTATTTAACAATCTATCTAATGATTTTTCATCATGAGATGGAAGATAAATTAATTTATTTTTATTTGAATATTGTTTGATATTAGTGAAAGTATTTTTAGACATCTTAAAATTTTGATGTCCTCCTGCATTTATTTCATTAAAAAGCTGGTTTTGATTGTAGGTAACATCTCCAGCAAATAAATAATCTAAATCTTTTGTTTTAAGAAGAACTGAACAATGACCTTTTGTATGTCCAGGCGTATGTATCAAAGAGATTTCCTTTGATTCTGTTAATTGGTGTTGACGGTTAAAAATGGAATGCTTATACTCATCTAATTTTATAAGATTAGGCTCTAACCAATCTGGGTATAAACTAGGTAATGCAAAACTGGGATGATTCCATTCATATTCATTCAAAATTATTTCCGTTTTGTCAAAAAAGTTTAATCCATCAAAATGATCTAGATGCATATGAGTCATAACTACTTTTTTGATGTCATCTTGTAAATATCCAAGTCTTTTTAATTGTGTACCAATTTCTTCTTCTGGTTTTACATCAAACTTAAAAGATTTAGTGTTGATGTAATTTAATATAGCACCTTCTTTTTTAAAGTATCCTTCCTTACTTACATTAGCATTCTCTCCAGTATCAATAACAAATACTCCTTCAGGATGGTCAATTACCCATACCCAAATAGGCATAAATTCTGTCCATTCTTTGTCAAGTAAGAAATTTATTTTTGAAACTAACTGACCTCCTTTAGCGGTCCTAAACCTTGATTTAACACTTACCAATCCAGTAGTGAACCCATGAATAATTCCTTCACCTTCTTCGAATTGAACTTTTTTCGATAATGCCTTTCTCATCATATTTATTATTAAGTTTTATGATAAGACCTTTTAAATTCAACAGTAAATTCACCTTGTATTTTAAAGGTCTCCATCTAAATTTATTTTTTTACTTGGTGTTTTCCTGGTGTAAATTTGAATGTTTTCATCAATCTTGTCCAAGTGTTAATTTGTGATATTGCTAATGTTAAATAGCAAATTTCTTCTTTAGTGAAATAAGGAAGTAATAATTTAAATATTCTATCAGATAGTGGCTCTCTACTTAGCTTTGTAAGTGCATCTGTTAAAGTTAATACTGCTCTCTCTCTATTAGAAAAATAAGGTGTTTCCTTCCAAACGCAAAGCGAAGAAAGGCGTAAATCTGTCTCGCCCAAATGTTGAAGCTCTTTATGATGCATATCCACACAATATGCACAACCATTTTTTTGCCCAACTCTTAATCTGATTAACTCTAATAAGTGAATCTCCAATGAAGAATTGTTAATGTAATTTTCAGTAGTCATTAAATTTTCGAACATTCCTTGTGGAATATCTTGATAGGTAATTCGTTCCATAATAATTATTTTTAAATTATGGACAAATGTAGTGACCGTCTTAGGCTCAGATGATTAAGATATCTTAAGAAATAATGATTTAACTGTTTTTTCTTATTTCGCTTAAATACTCAGGAGTAACGTCGAGGTAGGAGGCTATCATATATTGTGGAACTCTTTGTGCTAAATTTGGGATATTATTTATTAAACTATAGTATCTGTCTTTGCTACTTGCTTTCATATAAAATTCATTTCTTTTCTGTATGGCAATTAACATATTTTCGGTAATCAATCTAAAAAGACGTTCTAGTTTTGGAATGGATTGATAAAGTTCTTCAAGTTCATTTTTTTTAATGGAGAGAATTATTGTTTCTTCAAGAGCTTGAATACTAATTGATGAAGGAGTCTCTTTAATAAAACTTTCAACATTAGTAACCCACCAATTTTCTATAGCAAACTGTATTACTTTCTCATTCCCATTAAAATCGATATAAAACAGTCTTACTAAACCTTTAATAATAAAATATTTGTGATTACAAATTTGTCCTTCATGTAATAGAAACTTCTTTTTTTGTAAAGTTTGAGATGATAATCTACCATAAATCTCATTTATTTCATTATCACTAAACGAAACATATCGATTTAGATATGTTTTAATTTGTTCTTTCATTAAATTTATTACTATATAATTTCAAATGCTATGAAAAATTAAGTTTTAATACTTAAACAAATAAAGCACAGAATTTTATATCATTAGTTAACGAAGTTAGCCATTTAGTAACACAAAATCAATAATTAAAATACTACTTTGGGAATTTAGATCTTATTTTATCCAAACATAAATTATGAATACTCCCAATATGTGAATGCTCTTTAGACATGTCTGGTTTATAACTTCCAGATTGTACCTCTGCACCAATTTTTTGATAAGCCTCTCGAAATGATAAGCCATCAACAACTAAATTATTAATACTGTCTACAGTAAATAAGTATTTGTATTTATTATCATTTAAATCAATATTCTTTATAATGATTTGCTGAATCGCATAATTGAATATATCCAAAATATCATTTACATCCTCAAAAGCATTGATGATATTTTCTTTTAATAATTGAAAATCTCTATGATAACCACTTGGTAAATTATTAGTTATTAATAGCATTTCCGATTGAAGAGCCTGAATTTTATTACACTTGCCTCTTATCAATTCAAATACATCTGGATTTTTTTTATGTGGCATAATACTACTTCCTGTTGTTAACTCGTCTGGGAAAGAGATAAAATCAAAATTCTGACTCATATACAAACAAATATCCAAAGCAAATCGTCCTAAAGTATTGCATAAACTTCCTAATGAAGCAGCGATTGTACGCTCACTTTTACCACGACTCATTTGTGCAGCAACTACGTTGTATTTTAAAGTTGAAAACTCAAGCTCTTTTGTAGTGAAGCCTCTATCTATAGGGAACGAACTGCCATAACCAGCAGCCGAACCTAACGGATTTTGATCTACTGTTTTTAAAGCTGCATTTAATAAATATACATCGTCTATGAGCAATTCGGCATAAGCAGAAAACCATAATCCAAACGATGAAGGCATAGCGACTTGCAGATGTGTATACCCTGGCAATAAACTCTTTTTATGCGTTTCAGCAAGTCCCAAAAGAGTTTCAAAAAAGGTATGTGCTTTTTGTTTTACTAAAGTTAAATTGTCTTTATAGTATAATTGTAAAGCCACTAAAACCTGATCGTTTCTAGAACGTGCAGTATGAATCTTTTTTCCAACTTCACCATATTTTCGAGTCAATTCAAATTCTATTTTAGAATGCACATCTTCAAATTGAGATTCAATAACAAATGTGTTAGTGTCTATTTGCTTTTGTAAGTCTTGTAAACCTTCTTCTAATTGTTGTAATTCTTCAGAAGAAATTATATTAATTGATTCCAACATTTTGGCATGTGCCAAAGAGGCCTGCACATCATACTTAGCAATATGTAAATCTATTTCTCTGTCATTACCAACGGTAAATTTCTCTATTCTTTTATCAATTGATATACCTTTATCCCAAAGTTTCATTTCTCTTATGTTTAATCGTTAATCTTGATTTGTTTATACTATAACTTTATTCAACAACTCAATATATATTTTAATTCCTTCTTCAATTTCGTTTATATAAATAAACTCATCTGCAGAATGTGAACGTGTGCTATCACCAGGTCCTAATTTTAACGATGGGCATGACAACACGGCTTGATCTGATAAGGTAGGTGAGCCATATGTAGTTCTTCCTAACGTAATACCAGCCTGAACCAATTCATGATCAATTGGAATAGAGGATGAATTTAAGCGTAAACTTCTGGCTTCAATATTATCGCATGGTGAATTATTAATTAATAATTCTGCAATTTCACTATTTGAATATTCATCGCTAACTCTTACATCAATTACTAATTTTACATCTGCTGGAATCGCATTATGTTGTTTGCCAGCATTAATTTGAGTTACTGTCATTTTAACATCTCCTAAAGCTTCAGATGATTTTTTGAATTTAAAATTTTTAAACCATTTAAGAACATCTATGGTATTATAAATAGCATTATCATCACTTGGATGTGCAGCATGACTAGGTGTCCCTTTAACAACAGCATCAAAAACAACTAATCCTTTTTCAGCTACTGCCAAATTCATCATTGTTGGTTCCCCAACTATAGCTACATCAATTTTCGGAATTATTTCGAGCATGCTATTTAAACCATTGTCACCACTGCTTTCTTCTTCAGCAGAAGCCACCAAAACAAGATTGTATTTTAGACTTCTTTCGTTGTAAAAATGTGTAAAGGTTGCAATTAAAGACACCAAGCAACCACCAGCATCATTACTTCCCAAACCATATAATTTTCCATCTTCAACAATGGCTTTAAAAGGGTCTTTTGTATAACCATTATTAGGTTTTACAGTATCATGATGTGAGTTTAGCAACAAGGTTGATTTATTCTCATCGAAATACTTATTGATTGCCCAAACATTATTATTTGTTCTCTGATAAGAAATATTATTTCGCCTAAACCAATACTCAATATGAGAAGCCGTTTTATCTTCTTCGGAAGAAAAAGATTGAGTTTCAATCAGTTTTTTAAGTAACTCTATGGCATTATTTGTTAAGTCTTGTTGTATCATTATGCTTGAATTATGGTGTGTGATGTTTCAGTGAAAAGCATATTTGATTTTCCTATATGGACTTTATGTACATTATTGTTAATGGCATGAAAACAGTTATTTAACTTTGGCAACATTCCATCAACAATTATATTTTGCTCAATAAGTGATTTGCAAGTTTCTGTATTAATGTTTTCAATAACTGAAGCGTCATCGTTTAAATCTTGGAGTACCCCGTTTTTTTCGAAGCAGTAGTACAATTCCGTTTTATAGTCTTTTGTAAAACCTATCGCTAATTCTGATGCAATAGTATCTGCATTTGTGTTTAACAACTGTCCGCTTTCATTATGTGTAATTGCACAAAATACTGGAGTTACTGTATTCTGTAAAAGTAAATTCACAATCTTTGTATTAACTTTAATAACATCGCCAACAAATCCGTAATCTATTTCTTTTATAGGTCTTTTTACTGAAATAATGGTATTCCCATCAGCTCCAGAAAAACCAATAGAGTTACATTGATTCTCTTGTAGTTTTGCAACTATAGTCTTGTTTATCTTTCCAGCGTAAACCATTGTAATAATATCAAGCGTATCTGAATTTGTAATGCGTCTTCCATTAGTCATTTTTACTTCAATGTTCATTTTGTTAGCTAGTTTTGTTGCTAGTTTTCCACCGCCATGCACTAATATTTTTGGTCCTTCTAATTTTGAAAACTCTTTTAGAAAACCTTCTAATACTTCATCGTCATCGATAATATTTCCTCCAATTTTTATAACTTTTAGCGTTTTCATTATTTTAAATTTTCTAAAATTTGTTTCAACACAATTTGCGCTGCAAATGTTCTGTTATTTGCTTGTTGAATCACAACTGATTGTTCATGGTCTAAAACAGCATCTTCCACAACAACATTTCGTCTAACAGGTAAACAATGCATAAATTTTGCTTTACCAAGTTTATCTTGAGTCATCATCCAGTTAGAATCTTCAAGCAAAATTTTACCATATTCATTGTAACTACTCCAGTTCTTTACATATACAAAATCGGCATCATTTAAAGCATCTTCCTGATTATAATTAATTGGTGTGTCTTTGGTGATTTTTGCGTTTAACTCATAACCTTCAGGATGTGTAATAGTAAAATCAACAACAATATCTTGCATCATTTTTACAAACGAATTCGCCACAGCATGAGGCAAGGCTTTGGGGTGAGGTGCCCAAGACAACACCACTTTAGGATTTTGTTTAGTCTTTAACTCTTCAACAGTAATAGCATCAGCTAAAGCTTGTAAAGGATGAGCTGTTGAACTTTCCATATTTACAATGGGGACTGAAGCGTATTTAATAAAGCTTTTAAGTATGAATTCCGATTCGTCTTTTTGTTTGTCAAGTAATGTTGGGAAGGCTCTTACAGCAATAATATCGGCATATTGAGAAATTACTGCTGCAGCTTCTTTTATGTGTTCTGATGTGTTTAAATTCATTTTTGTTCCATCTTCAAACTCTAAATTCCAGCCATCATTTACATTTAAAACCATGACTTGCATTCCTAAATTCTTTGCAGCTTTTTCTGTGCTTAATCGCGTTCGTAAACTCGAATTAAAAAAGAGCATTACAAGGGTTTTATTTTTACCAATCTCTGAAAACTCAAACGGATTCTCTTTTAGTTTAATTGCTTCCTTAATGGTTTCAGAAAGATTAGATATATCATTTATCTCTGTGTATTTTTTCATGATAATTCTTTTTGTAGGGCTTCAAAAAACACATCAACGTGTTGTTTCTGAATTGTTAATGGTGGAAGTATTCTCAATAAATTTGGGTTTTTTGCATCTCCTGTAAATATATGATGCTTGAAGATTAAGTTTTTTCTTAATTGTGCAATTGGAAAATTAAACTCTAAACCTAACATTAAACCCCTTCCCTTAATTGCTTTGATTTTTGAAATTGATTTAGCTTTCTCAATAAAATATGCTGAAACGTCTTTTACATTTTGTAATAAGTTTTCTTTCTCAATAACATTTAAAACTGCCAATGATGCAACGCAAGCCAAATGATTACCTCCAAAGGTAGTTCCTAACAATCCAAAAGCTCCTTTGATATTTGGACGGATTAAAATCCCTCCAATAGGGAATCCATTTCCCATACCTTTTGCCATAGAAATGATATCTGGTTTGATATTGTGTTTTTGAAACGCAAAGAAATCACCTGTTCTTCCAAAACCAGATTGCACCTCATCTACGATTAAAAGTGTATTATATGCTTTACATAATTGCTCTAAAGCTTGAAAAAACTCAGTCGTACTTTCATCTAATCCACCAATCCCTTGAATAACTTCAATAATAACAGCACAAACGTCATTCTGTTTTAGAGCATTTTCAACTGAGACTAAATCGCCTAATTCAAAAAAAACAACGTCTTGTTGCGCATTAATTGGAGCTACAATTTTAGGATTATCTGTTGCTGCAACTGCAGCAGACGTTCTACCATGAAACGAGTTTTTAAAAGCAATCATTTTCTTTCTATTAGTATGAAATGAAGCAAGTTTCAATGCGTTTTCATTGGCTTCAGCTCCAGAATTACATAAAAACAATTGGTAGTTATCACAACCAGAGTATTGCCCTAATTTTTCAGCTAATTCAACTTGTAAAGGGTTCTGGATAGAGTTGCTATAAAATCCTAATTTGCTCACTTGCTCACTTATGCCATTAACATATTCAGGATGCGAATGACCAATTGAAATCACTGCATGACCTCCATAAAGGTCTAAATATTCTATTCCTTTTTCGTCAAACACATATACGCCTTCAGCTCTTACAGGTGTAATGTCGAATAAAGGATATACATTAAATAAGTTCATAATTGTTCTGTCTTAATAGTGTTAATTTTCTTGAATGAAGTAACCATACCTTGAATTAAAGATGAACTTAACCCTTTATGTTCCATCTCATTCAAACCTTCAATAGTACATCCTTTAGGTGTTGTTACTTTATCTATTTCCTGTTCTGGGTGATTGCCCGTTGTAATTAATAAATTGGCTGCACCTTCACAGGTATGCATAGCGAGTTCTTGTGCTTCATTGGCTTCAAAACCCAATTGAATTGCCGCTTGAGTTGTCGCTCTAATCAATCGCATCCAAAAAGCAATTCCACTTGCACAAACAATGGTTGCTGCTTGCATCTTATTTTCAGGAATAGAAATAGAAGTTCCCAAGCGATTAAAAATGGCTTCAGCTATTTTAATGCGTTTTTCACCATTACCATTACTACATAAACAAGTCATAGATTTCCCTACTGCAATGGCAGTATTAGGCATAGCCCTAATCAAGAATTGGTCTTGTCCAACTATATCTTCCATTTTAGAGATTGAAAAGCCAGTAATAGTTGAAATAAGTACATGATTTTCATTTAACAATGGCTTTATGTCGTATAATATAGGTTCTAAATGTGCTGGCTGAACTGCGAAAATTATAATATCTGAATGTTTAACTGCTTCAGCATTATCTGAAGTTAGGGTTACATTTTTATAACCTTCAAAATCTTGAATTGAACTTAAATTCCGTTTGGTTAAATACAAAGTTGTAATCGCATTTGTTGTAATTAATCCTTTTGCGATTGAGCATCCTAAATTTCCTGTTCCTATTATTGCTATTTTCATAGTTATGTTTTTAAAAAAAGTTAGCTTTAAGTTGTATTCCTTCGGTTTCCTCAAATCCAAACATTAAATTCATATTTTGGATAGCCTGTCCTGAAGCACCTTTCAATAAATTATCTATAATGCTTGTAACTAATAATTTATCGTTGTGTTTATGTAAATGAATCAAGCACTTATTAGTGTTTACTACTTGTTTTAAATGTAACTCTTCATCTGAAACAAATGTAAATGGAGCATCTTTATAAAATTCATTATAAAGAGATTTTGCATTATCTAAACTCCATTCAAATTTGGTATAAACAGTTGCGAAAATACCTCTTGAAAAGTTTCCTCTATTTGGCATAAAATTAATTTCTGAATCAAAACTACTTTGCAATTGTTTTACTGATTGATTAATCTCTCCTAAATGCTGATGTATAAAAGGTTTGTAATAGGAAAAGTTATTATCTCTCCATGTAAAATGAGTTGTTTTAGATAAGGACGTTCCAGCTCCAGTTGCTCCTGTTACTGCATTAACATGCACATCTTCCTCTAATTGTTTGTTTTTCGCTAAAGGCAAAATAGCCAATTGAATTGCAGTAGCAAAGCAACCAGGATTTGCAATATAATTAGCTTTTTTAATGTCTTCTTTTTGCAATTCTGGTAAGCCGTAAATGAAATTTTTATTGTGAAAAATTTTATCTTTTTCCAATCTAAAATCATTACCTAAATCAATGATTTTTGTGTTTTCAGAAAATGCATTATTATCTAAAAATTTTACAGAATTGCCATGATCCAAACACAAAAATAATACGTCAACATCTGGATTAATGATGTCTGTAAAATTCAAATCTAGACTCCCTACTAAATCTTGATGAATATGACTGACTTTATTTCCAGCATTTGATGTACTATACACAAAATTAATGTTCGTTTTTGGGTGAGATATTAATAATCTAACCAATTCTCCAGCAGTATAACCTGCTCCTCCAATTATTCCTACTTGTATCATATTCCTTTATTTATTTGATGATAAATTTTGTTTTGATTACCAAGTATTTTAATAAAACCTTTAGCATCATCTGCTGTCCAGACTTTATTTTCTTCACCATAACTTCCAAACTTAGCACTCATTAAATCATGGTCAGATATAATTCCATCTAATGTGAAATGATAAGGCTTTAAAGTCAACAAAACATCTCCAGTAACTTGCTCTTGACTACTTTGTAAAAAAGCTTCGATATTTCTCATCACTGGTTCTAAATATTGTCCTTCATGTAAATGCATTCCATAAAAACTTGCTAAATATTCTTTATGTTGTAATTGCCATTTGGTGAGTGTGTGTTTCTCTAATAAATGATGTGCTTTAATGATAATTAATGCTGCTGCTGCTTCAAAACCAACACGCCCTTTAATGCCAACAATCGTATCTCCTACATGGATATCTCTACCTATCGCATAAGCAGATGCTATTTCATTTAATAATTCAATATTCTTTTCAGCGCTATTATTCTTTCCATTTACAGCGATTAATTCGCCTTTATTAAAAGTTAATATTGCTTTTTCTTCTCTTTCTTTTTTTAATTGAGAAGGATAGGCATGATTAGGTAGTGGGGTTTTTGAAATTAAGGTTTCTTCACCCCCAACACTTGTTCCCCAAAGTCCTTTGTTAATAGAATATTTCGCTTTTTCCCAAGACATATCAATGCCATTACTTTTTAAATAATCTATCTCGAACTGTCTAGTCAATTTTTCATCTCTAATTGGTGTGATGATTTTAATTTCTGGGGCTAAAGTTTGAAAAATCATATCGAATCGCACTTGGTCATTTCCTGCTCCTGTGCTACCATGAGCAATATATTTTGCTTCAATACTTTTTGCATATTCTACAATTTCTATAGCTTGAATAATACGCTCTGCACTTACAGACAATGGATATGTATTGTTTTTAAGCACATTACCAAATACTAAATACTTTACTACCTTTTGATAAAATGCTGCTACAGCATTAATATTTTTATAAGTGGCAACACCCATTTTATAGGCGTTTTTTTCTATTATATCAACCTCTTTAGATGTAAATCCACCTGTATTTACACTTACAGCATGCACTTCGTAACCTTTATCTTTTGATAAATGAACTGCACAATATGAGGTGTCTAGACCTCCACTATAAGCTATGACTAATTTTTCCATATTACTTTTTATTATTTTTTAAATACAAGGTTTCTTTAATATGTTTTAATCTTTTAAAAACCTTTTCCTTTATTCTTTTATTCTTATTGGGCTCTTTAGAATTAGAATCGAATAACATTCCTGTACATAAGCACATGCTTTGCTCTGTACGCTGCAAGACATCGTAATTTTTACAAGTCTGACAACCGTTCCAAAAAGATTGATCATCTGTTAATTCAGAAAATGTAACTGGTTTATAGCCTAAATCACTATTGAGCTTCATAACAGCCAAACCTGTAGTAATGCTGAACACTTTAGCATTTGGAAACTTAGTCCTAGAATGCTCAAAAACAACTTTCTTAATTTGCTTTGCTAAGCCTTGTCCTCGATAATCTGAATGAACTATCAATCCAGAATTTGCTACAAATTTTCCATGACCCCATTTTTCGATATAACAAAAGCCAGCAAATTTATTTCCGTCTAAAGCAATTACAGCATTGCTATTTTCCATTTTGGTAATTATATATTCTGGTTTACGTTTAGCAATACCTGTTCCTCTAACCTGTGCAGCATCAGATATGGTTTCGCAAATAATATCTGCGTAAATAGTGTGTGATTTATCGGCAATAATGATGTTCATTATCTTGATTTTGATTTAAACTGTTTTAAAAATATATGATTTGAAAAGTAGAACAGGACTCACCTTAGTTCCAAAAATAGAAGTACACCCTAAGGGCGACGAAGAAAAGAATAGCGTGTAGAAAATTTATTATTATTGAAAATAATTAAATTTTGAAAACATATTATGTTTGGTGATTTGTTCAAAGTAAAAAAATAAAATTACGTAAATGGTTTGGTGCTAAATTGAAGAATTAGCGACGGCGATTGCGCAAGCGCAAACTGGGAATTGAAGTACGTATTTTATTTTCTTGAGAATTCATTGGTGTAAATCTATTAATTTATTTTACATAACAATCAAAAGATTCTCATTTTTTGATGAAAATTATTGATATCATTAAAATGATACTATAAAATTGTAAATAATTCATACTTGAAATGTTCAAACACTTTAAATTTTATAAAATATAATCAGTACTAATAAAATTAGATGTTTTCTTTTCTAGCAATTCATTTAAAATAGCATTATTATAGTCGTTATCTTTTGAAGCAACAAAGGTTCTAATAGAAAACGAACGTAAAGCATCATATACACTTAAAGTACTAAATGCCGAATCTTTTCTTCCTGTAAAAGGATAAACATCTGGACCACGTTGACAAGAACTATTTAAATTTACACGACACACTAAATTTACAAGCGTATCAATTAATGGCGATAGGGTTTTAATATCTTTTCCAAAGACACTCACTTGTTGGCCATAATTAGAATTAGCCATATCATCTAAAGGTTCTTCTATATCTGTAAAAGGCACAATGGGAACTACTGGTCCAAACTGTTCTTCTTGAAACACTCGCATATCTTTAGTTACAGGATACAACACAGCTGGAAAAATAAAATTATCTGATGTTTCCCCACCTTTAGCGTTTATTATTTTTGCTCCTTTTTCATTTGCATCATCTATTAATTCTTGAATATAAGCTGATTTTCCAGGCTCAGGAAGTGGTGTCAATTTAACACCTTCATCCCAAGGATTTCCAAATTTAAGAGCATCTACTCTTGCCGAAAAACGCGAGTTAAATGCTTCAATAATATCTTTATGTACATATAGCACTTTTAAAGCTGTACAACGTTGTCCGTTAAACGACAGAGTTCCTGCAATACATTCGTTTATTGTAACATCTAAATCTGCATCAGGTAATACAATTGCTGGGTTTTTAGCTTCTAAACCCAAAACTATACGCAATCTGTTTTTCTTTGGGTGATTATTTTGAAGCGCATTTGCCGAGGTGCTGTTTCCTATTAATGCTAACACATCAATTCTTCCAGATTGCATAATTGGTGTTGCTAATGTCCTTCCTCTTCCATAAATAACATTTACAACGCCTTTAGGGAAACTGTTTTGAAAGGCATCCAATAATGGTGAAATTAATAATACTCCGAACTTTGCAGGTTTAAAAATGGTTGTGTTTCCCATTAATAATGCCGGAATCAATAAAGCAAAAGTTTCATTTAATGGATAATTATAAGGCCCTAAACACAATACAACGCCTAAAGGTCCTCTTCTAATATGAGCATAAATGCCACTTTGTTTTTCAAATTTAGCTGCATCTCTATCTATTTTTTTATATTCTTCAATAGTATCATAAATATAATCTACTGTTCTATCGAATTCCTTTTGAGAGTCTGACAAACTTTTACCTATTTCCCACATGAGCAGTTTTACAACTTCGTTTCGTTTGGTTTTCATCTGCTCTACAAATTTCTCCATACATGCAATTCTGTCCACTACTTTCATTGTTGGCCATAAGCCTTGTCCTTTTCCATAGGCTAAACAAGCCGATTCTAAAGATTCAATTGCTTCTCTCTCTCCTAACGTTGGAATTGTTCCTAATAATGTAGGCTTATAACTCTCTGCTGAAGATATAGTTGAATATACTTCTGAAGTTTTTCCAGACCATTGTTTTAATTCACCATTAACTAAGTATGTGTTTTGATTAATTAAAGATGTTATTTTATAATCATTAGGAATTTCTGAAAAAGACATAATTTATTGTTTTAAATTAAATAATGAAGGTAAAATTATACTACATAAATATAACTCCTCTTCTAGTATTAAATATTAAATAATGGTTATTCTTAAACTAAGAATTGAAACAAATCTGGTTTATCATTTAAATAATCGCCATAAAAGTTGTGTAATTTTAACTTAGTAATTAATGGCTTTAAATCTTCTGGAGACTTTAATTGAACTCCTACAACTGCAACATCATTTTCACGATTTGCTTTTTTTGTATATTGAAAATGTGTAATGTCATCATTTGGACCTAAAATTTCAGCTACAAACTCTCTTAATGCTCCAGGACGTTGCGGAAATTTAATAATAAAATAATGCTTTAAACTCGCATAAACAAGAGCGCGTTCTTTTATTTCTGGAGTTCGTGTAATATCATTATTGCTACCACTTACTACACAAACTACATTTTTGCCTTTAATTTCTTCAGCATAAAAATCTAATGCGGTAATACTTAATGCACCTGCTGGTTCAACTACAATAGCATCTTTATTATAAAGATCTAAAATAGTCTGACATATTTTTCCTTCTGGAACCGTAATCATGTCATCTAAATTCTCTCTACAAATAGCAAAGGTTTTTTCGCCTACTTTTCTAACTGCGGCTCCATCTACAAATCTTTCGATCTTTTTTAGTTCTACGATTTTATCTTGTTGTATAGAGGATAACATTGAAGGTGCCCCTTCTGGTTCTACTCCAATAATTTTAGTGTTGGGGGAAAGTTGTTTAAAAATAGTTGATAGCCCTGACGCCAAACCTCCGCCTCCTACTGGAACAAAAATATAATCTATAGGCTTCTCTGTTTGATTTAAAATTTCTAAACCTACAGTGGCTTGTCCTTCAATCACTTTTTCATCATTAAAAGGATGAATAAATGTTTTGTTTAGTCGTTCACACTCCATCATAGCTGCATGATAAGAATCATCAAAAGTATCGCCTTCTAAAATGATAGTAATATATTCTTCTCCAAACATTTTTACTTGTTCAATTTTTTGATTTGGAGTTGGTGAAGGCATATAAATAGTGCCTTGTATATTTAACAACTTACATGATAATGCAATACCTTGAGCATGATTTCCAGCACTTGCACATACAATCCCATTTTCAATTTCGGTTTCTGTTAAGGAAGACATTTTATTATAAGCACCTCTAATCTTATAAGAACGGACTTGTTGTAAATCTTCTCTTTTAAATAAAATATTACTTTGAAACTTTTTTGAATATTGAAAATTTGCAATTAAAGGTGTTTTTGAAGCTACACCTTTTAACTTTTTGGCAGCAACTTCGATAGCTTTAATACTTGGATAATATGTTGTTTTAGTTTGCATAAATGGTTTACGATAAAACTGCTTCTTGCTTGTTTTCGGTTTTAATTACTTTCATTGCAGTCATTGCACTTCGTAAGGTTTTACCAATGCTTTCTACAGGGTGTTGCCTTATGACTTCATTCACTTTTATAAGCTCTACATTATCAACCATATTAGAAGTGCTAAATGGTTTACCAATAACATTGGTATTTATAGTTTTCATGAAATCTACCAATAACGGCTTACATGCATGGTCGAATAAATAGCAGCCATATTCGGCTGTGTCTGATATAATCCTATTCATTTCGAATAGTTTTTTTCTAGCAACCGTATTTGCGATTAGTGGCAACTCGTGAAGCGATTCGTAATATGCTGATTCATCAATGATACCAGAAGCTACCATTGTTTCGAAAGCTAATTCAACTCCAGCCCTTACAAAAGCCACCATTAAAACTCCATTATCAAAATATTCTTGTTCTGTAATATGAGTTGAAGTTACAGCCGTTTTTTCAAATGCTGTTTCACCAGTTTCGGCTCTCCATTTTAATAAATTAACATCATCATTTGCCCAATCTTCCATCATAGTCTGTGAAAAATGCCCAGACATAATATCATCCATATGCTTTTGATACAAAGGTTTCATTAAGACTTTTAACTCTTCTGATAACTCAAAAGCCTTAATTTTTGCTGGATTAGATAAACGATCCATCATATTGGTTATACCTCCATGTTTCAATGCTTCTGTAATGGTTTCCCAACCATATTGAATTAATTTAGAAGCATAATTTACATCAATCCCTTCTTCTACCATTTTATCAAAAGATAAAATAGAAGCTGTTTGTAACACACCACATAAAATAGTTTGCTCTCCCATTAAATCACTCTTTACTTCGGCAACAAAAGACGATTCTAAAACACCTGCTTTATGTCCTCCAGTTGCTACAGCATAAGCTTTTGCTTGTGCCCAACCTTTGTTTTCTGGATCATTTTCTGGATGCACAGCAATAAGTGTTGGCACTCCAAATCCTCGTTTATATTCTTCCCTTACTTCGGTTCCAGGACACTTTGGAGCAACCATAATAACTGTAATATCTTTACGTATTTGTGTACCTTCTTCTACAATATTAAATCCATGAGAATACGACAAAGTTGCACCTTGCTTCATTAAAGGCATTACTGCATTCACGACAGATGTATGTTGTTTATCTGGAGTTAAGTTTAATACTAAATCGGCTGTTGGAATTAATTGTTTGTAAGTACCAACATTAAAATTATTAGAAGTTGCATTTTTATATGATTGGCGTTGTTCTGCAATTGCTTCTTCACGAAGAGCATAAGAAATATCTAATCCAGAATCTCTCATATTTAAGCCTTGATTTAAGCCTTGTGCACCACAACCAACAATCACAATTTTTTTGCCTTCTAATGCATTTACACCATCTTCAAACTCTGAAGACTCCATAAATCGACACTTTGCTAGCTGGTCTAACTTCTGTCCTAATGAAAGTGTGTTAAAATAATTTGCCATTATACTTTTATTAATTATTTAGTTTAATTGTTTTTTTAATATCTCTGAAATTTTCATTTCTTCCTTTGTAACTGATATCCTTCCTGATCGTACAAATTGCATAATACCGAAAGGTGCTATTTCATTATAAAGTTTGTCTATTTCTTCTTTTCTACCCGATTTTTCTATTACAAAAAACTCTCTGGAAACAGTAACAATTTGTGAATTACTTTTTTTGATAATATTTTGAATTTGACGTTCATCAAAAAGTAAGCTTGATTTTACTTTAAACAATGCTGATTGAATATAAATAGATTCTTCATTAGTATGATAATACGCTTTAATCACTTCAACCTGTTTTTCTATTTGTCCAATAATTTTCTTCACCCTATCTTCTGTTATAAAGGCTACAATAATAAATCTCGAAACATTATCAATTTCAGTACTTGAAACCGTCAAACTTTCGATATTAACATGCCTTTTTAGGAACAATGTTGCAATCCTGTTTAATAATCCTAAATTATTTTCGGTATAAACTGATATCGTATAAATCTCTTTTTTCATTATTAATTTATTTTAATCTTACATCTGAAACTGTTGCTCCTGAAGGTATCATTGGGAAAACATTGCCTTCCTTTTCTACAATTACTTCTAAAAAGTATGACTCCTTTGAAGCAATCATTTTTGCAACTGAACTTGATAAATCTTCACGTTTTGTAACTCTATTAGCTTGGATACCATAACCCTCTACAATCTTTATAAAATTGGGATTGGTCATCACTGTTGAAGCATAACGTTTATCGAAAAACAACTCTTGCCATTGTCTAACCATTCCTAAAAATTCATTATTCAAAACTACAATCTTTACTGGTACTTTTGTTTGTAAAATAGTCCCTAATTCCTGAATAGTCATTTGAAAACCTCCATCTCCAATTATAGCTACAACTTCTCTTTCAGGAGC
>Ga0209013_10000935_pt1 | contig 26833 bp, 27 predicted proteins | sample Cruoilmetagenom2_FD_187291 | JGI IMG/M metagenome (GOLD analysis project Ga0209013, IMG submission 187291) | Oil polluted marine microbial communities from Coal Oil Point, Santa Barbara, California, USA - Sample 2 (SPAdes) (version 2) | ecosystem: Environmental > Aquatic > Marine > Oil seeps ...
TACTCTTTATCTGTACACCTGTTTTAAATGCACAAACAGTAGAGCCTTCTAAAAATATTAATAAAAACTCACTCCAAATGGAATTTGAAAGTATATTTTCTATGGAAAAAGAAAATATAAGCGAAACCAAATCGTGGAGCACACCAAATTTATTATTTAGATATGGTTTCTTAAAAAACTTAGAATTACAACTTTCTATTCCTATAATTAAAGAATCTTATTATGAAAACAATGAAAAAGTTTATACCACACATAAATTTGATGACACGCAATTTGGTTTTTCTGTAAATTTATGGAATCAAAAAAAAGGATTGCCACAAGCAGCACTGATGATGCGTACTTCTTTTCATCATCAATCAAATTTAAATTTTAGTTATGTTGGGCAAACTTTTTCATTAAACTTATCCAATACACTTACCAAAAATCTTAATCTAAATTATAATTTTGGCTATACTTTTGAAAAACATTCAGAACATACCTACTTTATAATTACCAATTTAACGTATAATCGTTCCTCTAAATGGAGTACTTTTTTAGAATTTTCAGGAAATACAACTTCTGATAATTTTTTACAAAATGCATTAACTGGCGTTACCAAACAGTTTAGCAATTCTTTGTCTTTTGATTTTAGCCTTTCCAAAGGATTAAATTATTCTCAATTTTTTATAGGAGGAAGACTAACTTGGGTAATTATAGCAAAGAATAAATAAACTAGAATTTATACACTAATTTTTTTAAATAAACACAATGCTTTTTATAATCTATAATAGCCTTGCCTTTTTCAAGAACATCAGCACCAATAATTCCGTCAACTGCTTCTGCATTATGTTCGGTTAAAGCAGTATTTACATGAGTTAAATCTAATAACACTAAAGTTTGGTTATTAAATTTCCAGTTTTTAATTTTTAATTTGTTTTTTGATGAAATTTTAGTTTCCATTCCAATTGCACCAGCACCAGCGGCTTTTGTTTCAGAATCTTCTACCTGTAATTTAAATTTTTCAGCCAAATTAATAGCAATACAAGAATTTGAGGCTCCGGTATCTAAAATAAAACTTCCTAAAACATTATTAATAGAAGCCTTTAATTCAAAATGATTCGTGTTTATTTTATTCAACTTAATTTTTACGTATTGTTTTCTTTTAAGAATACCGCTCAATTTCATTTATCAAAATTTTAAGATTCAAAACTAATCTTTTTAAAATGAAAAATAGATGAATTTTAACTACAAACTAAACTTTTATCTATTTTTGTGTTATGATAATTACCGATACACACACCCATTTATACAGCGATCAATTTAAGGAAGACCGAGCAGGAATGGTTAAAAGAGCTATTGATGTAGGAGTTTCCAGATTTTTTGTTCCAGCAATAGATTCTAACTATTATCAAAAAATGCTTAACCTTGAAAAAGAGTTTCCAAATAATACTTTTTTAATGACGGGTTTGCACCCAACTTCAGTTAAAGAAAATTTTGAAGAAGAATTAGCATTTGTACAAAACACTTTAAAGGAACGTAATTTTTATGGAATTGGTGAAATTGGTATCGATTTATATTGGGATAAATCGTTTTTAAAACAGCAACAAATTGCTTTTAAAACTCAAATTAAATGGGCAAAAGAAAAAAAATTACCAATTATTATTCATTGTAGAGAAGCTTTTAATGAAATTTTTGAAATTTTAGAAGAAGAAAAGGGCGAAAATTTATTCGGAATTTTTCATTGTTTTACCGGAACTTTAGAGCAGGCAAAAAAAGCAATTTCCTATAATATGAAATTAGGAATTGGTGGTGTGGTTACTTTTAAAAATGGAAAAATAGATAAGTTTTTAAATGAAATTCCTTTAGAACATATTGTTTTAGAAACCGATGCTCCGTATTTAGCACCAACGCCTTTTAGAGGAAAAAGAAACGAAAGTAGTTATATTACTAAAGTTTTAGATAAATTAGTAGATATTTATAACTTGCTTCCACAAGAAATTGCAGCAATAACCACTAAAAACTCAAAAGACATCTTTGGAATCTAATCAAATAGCATATTATAAAACTCCTATTGGAACTGCTAAAATTGCCGGAAACAGCAAAGGAATTTCTTCGGTTACAGTAATTGATGATAATTTAGAAACTTCAAAAGTAATTCCTAATAATTTACAAGATTGTGTGCAACAATTAAAGGAATATTTTAATGGAGAAAGAACCGATTTCAATTTAAAATTAAACCCACAAGGAACCGATTTTCAAAAACAAGTTTGGGACGAATTACTACATGTGCCTTTTGGAAAAACCCGAACGTATTTAGAACAATCTAAAAAACTTGGCAATGTAAAAGCGATAAGAGCAGTAGCAGCAGCCAATGGTAAAAATCCTATTTGGATTATAATTCCTTGTCATAGAATTATTGGAAGTGATGGCTCTTTAACTGGTTATGCGGGTGGTTTATGGCGTAAAAAATGGTTGTTAGCTCATGAAAACCCAGTAAAACAACAAACTCTATTTTAAACTAAAAAGAGTTTTAAATCGTTAATTTACCAATGAAAAAAGGTTTTTTTTTAGTGTTTTTATTATCGATGTTTGCTTTGAATGCCCAAATTTCAAAGAATCAATTACTTATAAAATCCTTCAAAATTAAAAGCGATACCATAAAAATTGATTCGGTTAGTATAAGCGCTTTCGGTTTTAAAGTTTTTCAAAACGATTCCTTAATAAATCCTTTAAAATATAATATTGATTTTTCAAAAGCACAGCTAATATTTAAAGATAAAGCTATAAATAAAACCGATTCCATAAATATTCAATACAAACCTTATCCAAAATTTCTTACTAAAAAATATCAGATTTTTGATAAAAAACTTATTGTGCCCAATAATACTTCCTCAGAATTATATAGCCTTACAACTAATAAAACCAAAAATAATAACAAGCCTTTTGAAGGTTTAAATGCTGTGGGAAATATTACTAGAGGATTAACCATTGGTAATAACCAAAATGGTGTTGTAAACTCAAGTTTAGATTTGCAAATTGCTGGAAAAATCTCGAATAATGTAACTTTAAAAGGTGCTATTATAGACACAAATATTCCAATTCAGGAAAACGGAAACACCTATAAATTAAATGAATTTGACCGGGTTTTTATAGAATTATTTAGTAAAAACTGGAAAATTACTGCTGGAGATATTTATTTAAATAACAACGAAACTAAATATCTAAATTTTAACAAAAAAGTATCTGGTTTAGCCGTTAATGCAATTATTAAAAATAAAAAATCGGTAATAAATGTAGAAACTTCAGGAGCTGTAGTTAGAGGTAAATATAAAAAAGTGCAATTTGTTGGACTTGAAGGCAATCAAGGTCCATATAAATTAAATGATTTAAACAACAATTCTTATATTTTAATTTTATCGGGAACGGAAAAAATTTATGTTAACGGACAACTTTTAAAACGTGGCGTAAATAACGATTATACCATAGATTATAATAACGCAGAGCTGACTTTTAATACCACTTTTCCTATTACTGCTAATATGAGAATATCGGCAGAATTTCAATTTAATGATAGTGTTTTTACTCGGTTTATTACCTATAACAACATTCATTATAAAAGTAAAAAACTAGCTGTAAGTGGTTATTTTTATAATGAAAATGATGCTAAAAATCAACCTTTAGAACAAGATTTAACCGATGCTCAAAAACAAGTATTAGCAAATGCTGGAAATAACATAACTAAAATGGTAAGTCCTTCTGCGTATGAAGATACGTATTCTGAAAATAAAATTTTATATAAAAAATCACTTTTAGGAACTTCTGAAATTTTTGAATATTCTACCAATAAAAATGATGTTTTATACCATGTTTCTTTTTCTTTTGTCGGCGCTAATTTGGGAAGTTATAACTTAAAAGAAGTAATTGCAATAGGAAAGGTGTTTGAATATGTTGGGGGTAATTTAGGAGATTACAATCCAATTATACCACTTACCGCTCCAAATAAATTACAAGTTGCTATTTTTAAAGCCAATTACCAACCTTCTAAAAAAACTTTTATAAATACAGAAACTGCTTTTAGTGTAAATGATGCTAATTTATTTTCAAATATAGATGATGAAAATAATAACGGATTTGCAACACAATTTAATTGGAAACAAATTATATTTTCTAAAAAATGGGAGTTAAATAGCAAGTTAAGTTTAGATTATATTAATGCTAATTTTAAAAGTGTAGAACGAGTTCAAAATATTGAATTTAACAGAGATTGGAATATTACTACTTTAACAGGAAATCAGCAATTAATTACTACGGAATTAGCTTTTTTTAATAGAAAAAATAGCGCTATAAATTACGCTTATGAAAATTTAACTTTAGGTAATGGTTTTACAGGAAATAAGCATCATTTATTTGGAAATATTAGTCAAAATAATTTAACTATTAATTTTGATGGAAGCGTTTTAGATAATATCTCTGAAATTAAAAAAGGGACTTTTTCTCGATTTTACATTACCGCAAATTACAACTTAAAAAAAGGCTGGATTGGCACTAGATTTATTGGAGAAAACAATAATCAAACGTCTGTTTTAACCCAACAAAAAGAAAACCTTAGTCATAAATTTAAGGAATATGAAGGTTATTTTGGTATTGGCGATTCTACTAAAACCTTTACTAAAATTGGAATGAAATTCAGAACTACCGATAGTATTCAGAATAATAAATTTATGAGAGTTAATAAATCGAAAACGTATTATTTAAATTCTAATTTAATTAAATCGAAAACTGCTAATTTATCTACTTTTATAAATTATAGAACTGTAAAAAACACCAATTTTAAAGATGAAGAATCTTTGAATTCTAAATGGATTTACCAACAACAATTATTCCATCAATTTTTAAATTTTAGCACGGTTTATCAAACCCTTTCAGGAACGTTACCCCAGCAGGATTTTAACTATTTAAAAACAGAACCTGGACAAGGATATTACACTTGGATTGATTACAACAATAATGGCGTTAAAGAATTAAACGAATTTGAAATTGCACAATTTCCTGATCAAGCAGAATATTTACGAATAATTTTACCAACCATAAATTATATTGCTACACATCAAAATAAATTTAGCCAAACTATTGGTATAAATGCGCAACAATGGAGCAACAAAAAAGGAATTAAAAAAACACTTTCGCACTTTAATAATCAAACGTATATTTTAGTGGATAATAAACAACTAAAACAGCCTAAAAAATTTAATTTAAACCCGTTTGACATTAATAATTCGAACGTATTAGCCTTAAATTATCATTTTACCAACACCCTATTTTTTAATAAAGGGAAAAAGCATTTTACAACCAGTTATAATTATCAAAAATCTAAGAATGTAAGCACCACTACCATTGATAATTTAACCAATAATTTACAAATGCAACAAGTTACTTTTGAACATAAAATAGGTAAATTTTGGTTGTTTTATTTGAATGGAAATAAAAGTAAAAACAAAACAAATTCATTAAATTACACTAATAGAAATTTTGAATTAAAAAATTATACCATAACTCCTAAATTATCCTATTACTACAATAAGAATACTTATTTAACTGTGTTTTATGAATTTAAAAATAAAGAAAATTTAATTCAAGATTTTGAAGAATTGAAATTGCATAAATTTGGATTAGAGTTTAACAATGTAAATAATTTAAAAAATTCTTTAAAAATAACATTGAATTTGTTTAACAATAAATTTATTGGAAATAGTAATTCACCAGTTGGGTATCAAATGTTAGAAGGTTTACAAGCTGGTAAAAATTATACTTGGAGCTTTTTATTTCACCGTAAAATAAATTCGTTTTTATACTTAAATTTCAATTATTTAGGAAGAAAAAGTGAAACATCAAGAACAATTCACACAGGAACCTTTCAATTAAAAGCTATTTTTTAATTTTTTATACTTTGGTTTAATTTTTGTTTCTATTTTTACAATCTAATTTAAAAATTCAATTATGAAAAAAATCACCCTTTTAGCAATATTATTTATTGGTAGTTTATCGCTTTTTGCTCAAGAAAATGAAATGAGTAACAATGAATTAAAAATTAACATGTCCAATTTAATAGGTTTTAAATTTTTTGATATTGGCTATGAAAGAATTCTTAATGAGGAATCAACATTTGGTGTAAATCTGCTTTTTAATCTAGATAACAATTCCGATGCTACTAGTTTAGATGAATATAGAACTTTTTCTATTACACCGTATTACAGACATTTCTTTTCAAGTAAATATGCTCAAGGTTTTTTTGTGGAAGCTTTTACAATGCTACATACTGCAAAAGATTATAACTATTATGATTACTATGATCCAAATACGGATACTTATTATAATGGCAATGATAATTCAGGCAAATACACAGATTTTGCAGTTGGTATTTCAGCTGGTGGAAAATGGGTTAGTAAAAGAGGCTTTGTTGCTGAAATTTATTTAGGTATAGGTAGAGATTTATTAGGTAATAATGAAGATGAAGTAGTTGGTAGAGGTGGCGTTTCCATTGGTTATAGATTTCAATAATAACACTATTTAAAATATATAAAAAACTGTCTAAAAAGTGAAATTTTCGTCAACCTAAATCAAGTTTAGAAAGACGGTTTTCAATACTTTTTAGACAGTTTTTTTATAAATGTATAAACGCAAACTACATTTTCATTAACCATTTTTTATAAGAAACTTCCTCTTTAATGATACTTTGTAATTCTTCAATTTTCACACGCTTTTGTTCCATAGAATCTCTATAACGAATAGTAACGGTATTATCCTTTAAAGTATCATGGTCAACCGTTATACAAAAAGGTGTTCCAGCAGCATCTTGCCTTCTATATCTTCGTCCAACAGCATCTTTTTCATCATAAGCAACATTAAAATTCCATTTTAAATCGCTTACTATTTTTTTTGCAATTTCAGGTAAACCATCCTTTTTAACTAAAGGTAAAACAGTTGCTTTTACAGGAGCTAAAACTGCAGGTAATTTTAAAACAGTTCTGGTAGTGCCATTTTCTAGTTCTTCTTCTTGTAAAGCGTTAGAAAATACAGCTAAAAACATACGATCTAAACCAATTGAAGTTTCTACAACATATGGTGTGTAATGCTCATTTAATTCCGTGTCAAAATATTTTATTTTTTTTCCTGAAAATTTTTCATGACTTGATAAATCAAAATCTGTTCTAGAATGTATTCCTTCTAATTCTTTAAAACCAAAAGGAAATTTAAATTCAATATCCGCCGCGGCATCTGCATAATGAGCTAATTTATCGTGATCATGAAAACGATAATTGTCTTCACCCATTCCTAAGGATAAATGCCATTTTAAGCGAGTTTCTTTCCATTTTTCATACCATTCTTTTTGAGTGCCTGGTTTTACAAAAAATTGCATTTCCATTTGTTCAAATTCACGCATTCTAAATATAAACTGACGCGCAACTATTTCATTTCTAAATGCTTTACCCGTTTGCGCAATTCCAAAAGGAATTTTCATTCTTCCCGTTTTTTGCACATTTAAAAAGTTTACAAATATACCTTGCGCCGTTTCTGGGCGTAAATATAAATCCATAGCAGAATCTGCAGAAGCTCCTAATTTAGTTCCAAACATTAAGTTAAATTGCTTAACATCGGTCCAATTTTTTGAGCCAGAAACTGGACAACCAATTTCTAATTCTTCAATTAGTGCTTTTACATCGGCTAAATCTTCTTTTTCTAAAGATTGCCCCATTCGTTTTAATATGGCTTCTCCTTTTTCTTTATAACCTATAACCCTTGGATTAGTAGAAATAAATTCTTCTTTATTAAAGGCATCGCCAAAACGTTTAGCAGCTTTTTTTACTTCTTTTTCAATTTTTGCATCTAATTTTGCTACATAATCTTCAATTAAAACATCTGCTCTATAGCGTTTTTTAGAATCTTTATTATCAATTAATGGGTCGTTAAATGCATCAACATGACCAGAAGCTTTCCAAATGGTTGGATGCATAAATATGGCAGAATCAATGCCTACAATATTTTCGTTCATTTGAACCATGGCTTTCCACCAGTATTCTCTAATGTTTTTCTTTAATTCTACACCGTTTTGCGCATAATCATAAACAGCTCCTAGTCCGTCATAAATTTCACTAGATTGAAATACAAATCCGTATTCTTTTGCATGTGAAACTACTTTTTTAAATTGATCTTCTTGTTTTGCCATGATGCAAAAGTAGTAAAGGTTTTATATCTACAAAATAAAAAAGTGGAAATAGCCTAAACTATTTCCACCACATTAAATATAATTGGAGTTACCTTTTTTACTTTAATACAATTTTGGTTTCCCCAGCAAATTTATTATTTATAAAAATATTTACCATATAAGCTCCACGGTTTATTTTGGCTCTATCTACTTCAACTAAAGAAATAACATCTACTGCTTCATTTAAATAATTTACAATAGTTTTATCACTATAATCAATAGTTGTGGTTTCATCGGCTAACATTACGGAACCTTTAGGAGCAATAGTTTTTCCTTTAGAATTTATTATTTGAATATAAACTTCTCTTTCTCCTTGATCGGTAATTTCATTTTTATCTATAGTAAAATTAATTCTAAATGCATCTGTATTTCTTGATCTAGAAGTTTCTACTAATTTTCCATTATTGCGAGTTCTCATTGCTAAAATTTTAGCAGTTTTAACTTTTAAAACAGATGCAATTGCTACTTTTTCTGATAAATTTAGATTTTGTAAAGATAACGTATCATTCATAGCTAGTTGCGTAGAAATTTTAACATTAGCACTATCTAAATTTGTTTGTAATAAAGAATTCATTCCTGTTAATGAATCATTTAAATAGAATAATCGTTGATTGGTTTTTTGCAAATTGGCAATTTCTCTTCTATATTTTCTTATTAAACGGTAATCTGTTGCTTTAACATTTTTTAAAGAATCTCGTAGGCCTATAATTCTATCTCGTTCTATAGAAAGTTCATTAGACATAGCTGTTTTTTGAGAAATAGCATCTTCGTATTTTACAATCATACTATCTAAATTTTGTTCAATGTCCATCTTTTCCCCTTCAATTTCGGTAGTTAGCTTTTTATGCTCATTATTGTTATAGAAAGTATATGCTACAATTCCTACTAGCAAAATAGCCAAGATTATGATAATTAGTTTGTTATTGTTTTTTTTGTCTTCCATTATAAATACTTTTGATTATTATTTACTAACGCAAATAATCAATATAAATTATACTTTTATATTTATTTTTTGAAGTTTTGTCTGGAGTTTTATAAAATTACAAAAAAATATATCATTAAACATTTTTTAAAAGATTTTAACAGTTCTTAAAAAATTGTATTTTTAAAAAAAGTTTTGCTATGAGTTTTTTTGAAAATGTTTTTAATATTTTCTTTCCTAAAGTTTGTTTGTCTTGTAACGATACATTATCTCCAAACGAACAAGTTATTTGTGTAACCTGCCGGCACGATTTACCTTTAACTAATTTTAGCATTGAGCCTAACAATTTAGTTGAAAAATCATTCTATGGAAGGTATCCTATAATAAACGGAACTGCCTTATTTTATTTTTATAAACAAGGAACCATTCAAAAAATAATTCATAACTTAAAATATAAAAACCAACAACAAGTAGGTACTTTTATTGGTAATTGGCTTGGGGAAGAAATACTTGAAAGTAATCGATTTCAAAATATAGATTATATAATACCGGTTCCATTACATAAAAATAAATTAATAAAACGCGGTTATAACCAAGTAACCACATTTGGAAAAAGTTTATCGGAAAAATTGAATATACCATTTAAAGAGAATATATTAATACGAGTTTCTTATACTAAAACTCAAACTAAAAAAATAAGACTAGATAGATGGAAAAATGTTCAAGAGCTATTTTATGTGCCAGACCCCAGTAAAACCAAAAACAAGCATATATTACTTATTGATGATGTAATTACCACAGGCGCTACACTTGAGGCTTGTTGTAACGCTTTTAAAAAATCAACCGGAATTAAAATAAGCATTGCCTGCATGGCTTACACTAAATAGAAAAAGTAACTTTTAATTTTTTTATTAGATTAAGTAAATTAATTGTTATTTTGCATTAAATAAAATCTTCCATGAAATTAAAAATTTTTTCTATAATTTTAATTGCTTTATTTGGACTTACTTTTACCAATTGCGCTAAAAGAGGAAGACCAACAGGAGGTAAAAAAGACAGTATTCCTCCGTTATTAGTAAAAGCAATACCAGCAAATAAAAGTATTAATTTTAAGGCAAAAAAGATAAAAATTTCATTTGATGAATATATAAAACTGAAAGATGTAAATAAACAATTAGTTATTTCTCCACCATTAAAAAATACTCCTATAATTACACCTGTTGGTACTGCAAGTAAATTTATAAGTCTAAAAATCTTGGATACATTACAACCAAATACTACCTATACTTTTAATTTTGGTAATAGTGTAGTGGATAATAATGAAAATAATAAATTAGAACGCTTTAAGTATGTTATTTCTACAGGAACCTATTTAGATTCGCTAACAGTTTCAGGGAAAGTTTACGATGCTTTTAATCAAAAAACAGAAGAAGATATTTCTGTAGTTTTATATGAGGTAAACGAAAAATTTAGCGATTCTCTAGTTTATAAACAAAAGCCAACTTACGTTACAAGTACTATTGACACCACTGCCAATTTTGAAATTGAAAATATAAAAGCTGGTAAATACCTGCTAGCGGCAATAAAACAGCCTTCTAAAAATTATATCTACCATCCTAAACAAGATAAATTTGGGTTTTATAAAAAAATTATCACTATTCCAACAGATACTACTTTTGAAATTCCATTGTTTAAAGAAGTGCTTCCATTTAAAATGATAAAACCCAAAGAAGTAACTAAAGGTCACCTTCTTTTTGGTTATGAAGGAAATCCAAAAAAATTAAGTGTAGAACTACTAAGTGAAAAATCAGAAAATTTTAAAAAAGCAACCTATTTTGAAAAAGATAAAGACACGCTTAATTATTGGTTTTCTAATATAAAAGCAGATTCTTTAACCTTTAAAATTACTAACAAAAAGTACATAGATACTTTTACCGTTAAATTAAGAACCTCTAAAATTGACTCATTAGTTATATCTAAAATCACCAAATCTGTTTTGGATTTACGAGATACTTTTGCAATAAAAAGCAACATACCAATGGTATCCATTGACACCTCAAAAATAAAACTTCAAATGGATTCTTTACCTGTAAAATACAACCCAATTCTAGATAAAAGCAAAACCAAGCTTTACCTAAGTTTTGAGAAAAAATTCAACAAAAAATATGAAATTAATCTTTTTCCTAATGCAATTAAAGATATTTTTGAAGAAACAAATGATACTTTAAAATATAAATTTGCTACAAAAAATATAGATAGTTACGGAAATATATATTTAACTGTTAATAATGTTAATTCTCCTATAATTATTCAATTACTAAATGATAAAGATGTAATAGTTGCAATAAAACATATAGCCAAAAATGAAACTTTAAATTTTAAAAACTTACCTCCCAAAACCTATATTGTAAAAGCAATTTTTGATGATAATAATAATGGAATTTGGGATACTGGTAATTTTTTAGAGAAAAAATATCCTGAAAAAGTACAATATTTTGAGAAAGAATTAAAACTACGAGCTAATTGGGATTTAAATGAAACCTTTATACTAAAATAAAATTCAACAAGTTAATTATTAGTAGATTAAAAAGAATTTATTACATTTGAACCAAATAATAACCTCAATTTTGAATAACTTGCTAAAAATTATAACCCCTTTTTTAACATGTTTTTTTATGTTAACTAGCTTTGCTCAAGACCATGCCAGTCATGAAATTGGTTTTATTTCTGGAGCAGCTGCCTTTACTACAGATTACGGACAAAGATGGAATTTTAAAGCAAATGTTGGTGGTAACGTGGGTATGGGTGTTGGCTTAATTTATTATTATAATTTTAGTGATTATAGGTATAGATGGGATCAACGCACCAACTATTTTAACGAACATTTTAGAATTAGAGCAGAATTATCTTATATGTCAGCCAAGTTAGATCATTTTAGCGTTTGGGCTCAAGAAAATTCTATTTGGGGTGAAAAATTACGTGCCATGCACGGTAAAGCCCAAATAATAAATTTTGGAGGTCAACTTGAATTTCATATTGTTGATGTAATAGATTATGGTTCAAGAAGAATTCCTGATTTAAAATGGTCTCCATACGTAAGTATAGGCGCTATGGTAGATTATTATAATCCTAGTTTAACATCTGATTTAGGAGATTGGCAACAAGATATTTCTGTAATTTATGAAAAATGGCAAGTACCTGAAGCAATTGATGTAAGTGCTAATTTTACCATGTCAGCTACTGCTGGAATTGGAACACGACATAAATTAGGGGAATATTCCGATATTTTAGTAGAAGCCCGCTGGCAATACTTTTTTTCTAATTATATTGATGGTTTAAATGCAAAACAAGATCCTGCCAATAAATATAACGACTGGCTTCTTTGGGTTCACGTTGGTTATGTTTATTATTTAAATTAAACTCTTCTCAAAATTTAAAGTATAAAAAAAGTGTTTTCATTACTAACAAAAACACTTTTCAATTTTATGAAATTAAATTTATATACGTTTTAATGCTTGTTCTAAATCAGCAATTAAATCTTCCTTATCCTCAATTCCAACACTCAATCTAATTAAACTATCTACAACTCCCGTTTTTTCCCGTTCTTCTTTTGGAATAGATGCATGCGTCATACTTGCAGGATGTCCACAAAGAGATTCCACACCTCCTAAAGATTCTGCCAATGTAAATATTTTTAAATTTTCAACTATTTTAAAAGCATCTTTAATGTTATTTCCTTTAGTAACAAAAGAAACCATTCCTCCAAAATCATTCATTTGCTTTTTAGCAATTTCATGATTTGGATGACTTTCAAATCCTGGCCAATAAACCTTTTCTATTTTAGGATGATTTGCTAAAAATGTGGCAACTACTTTTCCGTTTTCACAATGACGTTGCATACGAACATGTAAAGTTTTTATACCTCGTAGTACTAAAAAACTATCCATTGGACCACAAACCGCTCCACAAGAGTTTTGAATAAAATATAACTTATTTGCTAATTCTTTATCTTTAACCACTAAGGCTCCCATAACCACATCCGAATGACCTCCTAAATATTTTGTGGCAGAATGCATGACAATATCGGCTCCTAAATTTAATGGTTGTTGTAAATATGGTGTTGCAAAAGTATTATCTACTGCTAACAGCACACTATGCTTTTTTGCAACTTTGGCAACAGCTTCAATATCAATAATATTCATCATTGGGTTAGTTGGTGTTTCTACCCAAATTAATTTAGTGCTTTTAGTAATAAACTTTTCAATATTAGAAGCATTTTCCATTCCAATAAAATGAAATTTAATTCCGAAGTTTTCAAATATTTTGGTGAATATTCTATATGATCCGCCATATAAATCATTAGTTGAAACTACTTCGTCTCCTGGTTTTAGCAATTTTAAAACGGTATCTATTGCAGCTAATCCTGAGCCAAAAGCCAATCCATATTTACCATTTTCAATACTTGCAAAAGCATTTTCTAAAGCTGTTCTGGTTGGATTTGCTGTTCTTGAATATTCATATCCTTTATGCTTTCCTGGAGAAGATTGTGCGTAGGTAGATGTTTGATATATTGGTGGCATAACAGCTCCGGTTGCAGGATCGTGTTGTTGGTTTCCGTGAATGGTTTTTGTATTAAATTTCATCTTCTTTTCTTTTTAAATTCATCAAAATTTGAGCAACAAATGTACTTATTCTTTAGTTAATTTTTTAATTAATTTTCCAACGGTTAATCCTTGGATAATTATAGAGAAAACAACTACAACATAGGTAATTACCAAAAACAAATTGCGGTGCATTTCAGTGGTTAAACTTAAAGCCAAGGCAATAGATATTCCTCCTCGTAAACCTCCCCAAGTCATAATTAAGTTTGTGTTTGGCACAAAATCCAATTTTTTAGCAAATAATTTTATTGGATACATTAATGAAATATAACGCGCCGCTAACAATAACGGTATGGTTAATAAACTCGCTAAAATATAATGGCTATTTAGAGTTAACACTAAAATTTCCATACCAATCATAACAAATAATAGCGTATTTAATAGTACATCTGTTAATTCCCAAAATTTATCTACATATTGTTCGGTAGTTTTACTCATAGAGGATTCACGAACCGTATCATTCCCAACAAATAAACCTGCAGTTACCATAGCTAATGGTGCTGATAAATGGAATTTTTGTGCAAGCATAGTACCACCCATAACTGCGGCAATAGTGATAATTACTTCAACATCGTAGTCATCAATAGATTTTAATAATTTAAAAGTTATCCATCCTAATAAAAGTCCGAAAGCAATACCACCAACTACTTCAAACATAAACATTTCAGCCACATGCCAAAAGGTAACAGTACTTCCTTCACTTGCAATTTTATAAATGGTTAAAAAAACTACTACACCAATACCATCGTTAAATAAGGATTCTCCAACAATTTTAGTTTCTAAATTTTTAGGTGCACCAACTTGTTTTAAAATTCCCAAAACCGCAATAGGATCGGTTGGTGAAATTAATGCTCCAAACAATAAGCAATATATAAAATCAATATCTAAATGAATGAGTTTGAATAAATAATACGTGAAAACCCCAACTAAAAAAGTAGAAATTAAAGTACTAAACGTTGCAAAAGCTAATATTGGTTTTCTCTGCACTTTTAATTGCTGAAAATTAGTGTGTAGCGCCCCTGCAAACAATAAAAAACTTAGCATAACATCTAATAAAACAGACTGAAAATCAATTTGGGAGATTAATAATTTTTCCTGTTGCAATAAGGTATCATTAAACAAACTTGTTATTAATATTAACAACGTAAAAATAATTGTAATTAACATTAAACCTATAGTTGTTGGTAACTTTAAAAACCGGACATTTATATAACCAAATAATGCGGAAAGCACAATTAAAATAGTTGCTATTGCTACTATGCTCATACTAAACGAATTTTAAAATTTGCAAAATAATTCCTAAATGAATTCCTTCATGGTACGCATTAAATGCTATACCATCTTCTATAGAATTTAAAGTTATATGTACACTTGTTTTATATGGATAATAATTTGAAAATATTTCATTTTTATAATCTTCTTCTAATTTTTTAGGAAGTTCTACAAACCATTTTTTCATATTTTCAAATTCTTCTTTGGTAATTACGTTTAAAGGAGCCGTTCCTTTTTGATATTTTTCAATCATCTCCTCTGAAATTAAGCACGGTAAACCGGATAATTTATAACATAATAGCTGTTGTGTTACTACCAAATGAGCAATATTCCAGGCAATATTATTTTTAAATCCATCTGGAATTGTGTTTAATTGCTTTATAGATAATTTAGTTACACTTTTTAAAATTAATTCTCTAGATTTATTTAAAATTTCAAATTGTTTATTCATTTTTTTTGATTTTTTATAAAAGTATTCAAAATTAAATTAATAACCCCTTAAATTTACAGTCCACAAAATTTAAACTCATGAAAAAAATATATTATTTAAAAACCTGTGATACTTGTAGACGAATTTTGAAAAACATGGATACAAGCGGTTATATTTTACAAGAAATAAAAACTAATCCTATTACCGTTAAACAGTTAGAAGAACTTTATAATTTAACTAAAAGTTATGAAGTATTATTTAGTAAAAGAGCAAAAAAATACAAGCAAATGGACTTAAAAAGTCAACATTTAACTGAAGAAGATTTTAAACAATTTATTTTAGAAGAATACACCTTTTTAAAACGCCCTGTAACAGTAAATGAAAAAGATGTTTTTATCGGAAATCTTCAAAAAAAAGTAAGTATTTTTTAATATTTATTAAAAACACGTCTATTTTTTAGCAAATGAATAAAACTACTGTTTTAAAAATATTTAATTTCTATTCTTTCCTAAAAACCTTAAAATAAAGGTAATTTACTCCGTTATTAATTTAATTTTATTTAAAATATGAAAAAATATTTATTTTTATTAGTTGCTGTAGCAATGGCAACAAGTGCTAGTGCACAATTTTATGTATCTGCAACCGGAGGCTATGCAATTGGAAGCGCAGGAGTTCTTATGGGAACTTCTTTAGACGGTTCACAAACTGAAGCTACAAATCACTATGGAAGTTATGGTGAAGGAGCTAATTACCAAATTAGAACAGGTTATATGTTTAATGAAACTTTTGGTGTAGAATTAGGTGTAGGTTATTTAAATGGTGCAAATCAAAATAAAGATTCTTACGTGCAAAATGAAGATGGTAGTTTTAAAGAAACTACCGATGCTATAGCTTACGGTAGAGCTTATGGTTTAACAGCATCTTTAGTATATAAATTTACTCAAAATATTTATGGAAGATTTGGTGCTTTAACCAAAATTGGAGGAAAAACAGTTGCTGAATTTACTAAAAACACTACTACACCATTTGGTCCGATTGTAGCTGTTGGTAAACAAGATTTTCATGGAAGATTTCCACTTGGATTTAATGGAGCTCTTGGATATAAATACCAACTATCAGATCATTTAAATTTATTTGCTGAGTTAGAATATTTAGGCATTAATGTAACAAGAGACAGTTCTGAATTTCAATCTTTAAATATTACAACACCAGCAATTCCTGCAAACGCATTAGGCGCTGGTTCACCAGCAATGCCATCTCAAACATGGAATTTAGGTGATGCTCCATTGGTACACCCAGTTTTTGGAACTATTTATGCTCCAACAGAAATTACCTATGTAGATAGTTTAAGTACTTCAAATGCAGATCCTTCAAAAGCATTATCAGAAACAGTTCCTTATTCATCATTTGGAATTAACTTTGGTATAACGTATACTTTTGGAAGCAAAAAAGAAGCTAAAAACTAATTACAGTTAGTTTTTAAATCTAAAAAAGCGGCTTTCAGCCGCTTTTTTTATTGCATTAAATTTCACTTTTATTTTTTAGCGTATAACATTGGGTTGGTATCCTCATCATTATACATTTTCATTTGTTTATATACTTTTACAAACTTATCGCCGTTAGCAAAATCATTTAACAAATCGTCAATAGCAGTGGATAAATCTACACGCTGTTCTAACAACACATTCAATTTTACTTGACACTTATTTCTATGCGCATCTGAAGCACTTTCTCTAGTTGCTTCTTCGTTCATATGATATATTTTTAATGCTAAAATAGATAAACGGTCAATTGCCCAAGCTGGAGTTTCTGAATTAATTTTTGCACTTTCCTTAACTTTAACCTCTTTAAATTTATTCAAAAAATAACTATCAATATATTCAACCATATCCGTTCTATCTTGATTAGATGCATCAATTTTACGTTTTAAAACTAAAGCTTCTACCGGATTAATGTCTGGTAATCGAATTATATCTTCATAATGCCATTGAACCGTATCAATCCAAGATTTTCTATAAAGTAAATGTTCAAACGTATCGGCTTTATATGGATTTTTAAAAAGTTGATCTACTGCATCCAAAATATGATATTTTGCAATTAGTTTATCAAAAAGTTCATTGTATTGCTTTGCTTTCATAATTGTTTTTCTAAAATATGTAAATATTCAACGGTTTCCGTTGCCTTGTGATTTCTATTTTCGGTTTTGTCTGCTTTAAATCGCTGATAATTTGTAGTTTTTAAGCTGTATTTTCCGTAAGAATTCATAATGTTTTTTACGTCATTTTCACTCATTAATCCTTCATTATTATAGCTTAAAAAAATATATTTAAATTTAGCATTTTTTATTAAATCTTCAAAAGATTTTTTTACTTCACCTTTTTTACAATAAGAAGATTTATAATAATCTCGTAATCCTGTTTTACCCTTAGGCTTAAACGAATCATATAGTGCAATAGTGTTTAAAATGTGATAATTTGCACCGTACTGTCTTGCATTATATGGCGGATCTAAATATAAAATATCGCCTTCAATTTTGGAAATTAACTTATTACTATCTTCATTAAAAACCTGATGTGCATTTTTAGTAATATCAAATTCAGCAGGTTTGAAATCCAATGTTTTTTGAGCTGATTTTTTAATTTTCTTTAAATATGCACCATAAACAGAAGCTGTATTTGCTACTTTATCGGCACTTTCTATTAACGATGCCAATAAAAAATGATATTCATTTATTGAAATTTTATTATTTGTTTTCCACGCTGCAATTTGCTGTCTGATTGCATCTATTTTCTTGCCGTTTTCCTCAGAAAAATACAAGCGTCCTGCTTTTCCGTTTTCACTGTAATTGTCAAAAATAAAACCTACTTTGCCTTTTAAATTATTAAGAAACACTATTTTTTCATCACAATTTATACTTTGGTAATTACCAATATAATTTTTATTTAAAATGTAACTATATTGTTCAATATCATTTGCTATAACTTGCTTTACAAAAGGTTTAAAAGTTCTACCAACAATACCTGTTCCTGCAAATAAATCGCAAAATACTAGGTTTGAAATATCTTTTCCAACAGTTTTTTGAATAGATTTTTTTAAAAAGGAAGAAAGTTTATTTTTAGATCCTATGTAATTCACTAATACTTATTTAATTGCCCAAATTATATCTGTAAAAATTGGCTCATCATCCAAGGATAATGTTATCAATTTTGAGCGGTTAAAATTAAGCAAATAAGTTGAAATTAATTGTTTTAACCAACTTATTTCTGCTTTTAATTTCCAATGTTTTTCCGTATGGTTTGTATTCACTAAAACAATAAATAACCGATTTTTAAAATGTTGCCGTTGTTGGCTACTTTGATTTTTGTACAGCCAAGTTATTAATTCTTCAGGATGTTTTTTTGCATAGCTAACCGATTTATTAAATGCTTTAGGAAAAATGGTTGTTTTATGATCAAAAGGAATGTTTTCTATAAAAAAATCGGTGTATTTATTATAGGAGTTTTTATGAGCTTTTACATTTTTATGTTCACAAAAAATAGTTTCCACGCCTTTTGCCGACCAAAAATTAAACCATCGGTTTAAAGCGTAATTTTTTAAATCCTCTTTTCTTTTATCTCCATTAAAATTAATTTCTATTTTTTGAAGAAGCGATTTAAAAGAATAGGTTTTATAAATAAAATTGGTAAGCTTATCAAACTCGTCTGTTTGTTTTCTTCCCCAAATATAATTTAACGCTGTTCTTTTTTTTAATTCTTTTTCTAGCCTTTTATAATCCATTTAACTAAGAAAATTTCCGGTCAATTAATTGTAATAATCTATCTTCAAATTCCTGCTTATTACTCCAATCGTAATCTGGTTTTACAAAATTTATAAGGAAATTTTTAGCTTCATCTTTGGTATTAAAGGTGTTTAATTGTGAAATAACACGGTTAAAATCTTCTTGACTTCCATCAAATAATTGTTTTACAAAAGCAATTCTGTCATTTAATCCTATTTGTAAATTATTTTTAAACAAAGTATCATTTAATGTTCTGTTTTTGGTAGAAGCTTCTTCTGAAATTATGGGGTTTTCTTTAGTAACATTCTCAAATATTTTAGTTGCTTCTGTAGCGGATATAGCATCTTTAAATTCTTCTTCTAATGAAGTTTGAATAGAGGATTTATTATCTATTTCTGGTTTTTCAAAAAGTATTTCTTCTTCATTTAAAGAAAATTCTATGTTTTCAAAATTTGAATCCGGTTCTTTTGTATCTACTTCATTTTCAATAGTTAAAATCGTTTTATTTAAAACTTCCTCATTAAATTTAATATCTAAATTCTCTTTCTCTTCTATGTTTTCTACAGTATTATTAACTTCTTCTGTTTTTTGTTCATTCAAAAATTTAGCAATAGTTAATTTTTCATAAATAGCTTGTGCTTTTTTATATAAAACATCTATACTTTCCTCTTTTTTTAACTGTAAAACGCTGTGTGCCAAACTAACTAATTCTGCTTCTAAATTTTTGTGCATAAGTTGCCGTGTTAAATAATTTTTAGTGTGTTATTTTTAATAAATTTGTAATTATTAAAACAAGGGAAAACTTGTTCTAATTTCGAACTTTAACAAATTTAAAAAAATAACCTTTTTATACTTTTGTTTTGTTCAAAACAATTTTACCATAACCTTTGAATTGTGAAATTACAAAATGTTTCTTGAAAATACTGTAAATTATAACGAACAATTTGGCTGGATCGAAGTTATTTGTGGATCTATGTTCTCTGGCAAAACAGAAGAACTTATCCGCAGGCTAAAACGCGCCAAATTTGCAAAACAAAAAGTTGAAATTTTTAAACCTGCTATTGATGTTAGATACGACGAGGAAAAAGTAGTTTCGCACGATGCAAATGAAATTCGATCTACACCTGTTCCTTCTTCTGCAAATATTAGAATTTTAGCTAATGATGTAGATGTAGTTGGTATTGATGAAGCGCAGTTTTTTGATGATGAAATTGTAGCAGTTTGTAACGATTTAGCAAATAGAGGAATTAGAGTTATTGTTGCTGGTTTGGATATGGATTTTAAAGGAAATCCATTTGGACCAATGCCGGCATTAATGGCAACTGCCGAATATGTTACTAAAGTACACGCAGTTTGCACCAGAACTGGGAATTTAGCACATTATAGCCATAGAACTGCTAAAGGAGATGAATTGGTTATGTTGGGTGAAACTCAAGAATACGAACCGCTTAGCAGAGCAGCTTATTATAAAGTTACTAATAAAGATAAAACGGAAAAAGCAGCATCCAATAAAAACGATGAATAATCATGTATCTGTTCTTGAAATAAACTTAGATTCTCTAGAATTTAATTTAAACTACTTTAAAAGTAAGCTAAAAAACACAACCAAAACTTTAGCAGTTGTTAAGGCTTTTGGCTATGGAAGTAGTTCGGTTGAAATTTCTAAGTTTTTAACAGATAAGGTTTCTTATTTTGCTGTAGCGTATGTAGATGAAGGTATTGCTTTACGTAAAGCTGGAATTATAAATCCGATTTTAGTGTTGCATCCGGTAATAAGTAATTTTGATAAATTGATTGAATATCAGTTAGAACCAAATATTTATTCCTTTAAACTTTTAAATTCATTTTTAAAAAATACCGAAAAATTTTCTTTAAAAAATTATCCAATTCATATTAAATTTAATACTGGTTTAAATCGTTTAGGATTTAATAATGCCGATATTTCCGAAATAATAGCATCTTTAAAATCTCAAAATAGTGTAAAAGTAACCTCTATTTTTTCTCATATTGCGGCCAGTGAAGATTTAAAAGAGCGCGATTTTACTTTAAAACAAATTTCAAATTTCAAATCTATTGCTTCAGAGATTTCTGAAAATCTGGGATATAGTCCAATAAAACATATGTTAAATACTTCAGGTATTATTAATTATGCTATGGAAGCGCAATTTGATATGGTTAGATTAGGAATAGGATTGTATGGTTTTGGTAATGATGAGGAAGAAACCTCTAAATTAAAAAATGTACTTACTTTAAAATCTATTATATCACAAATTTATACTATTAATAAAGGAGATTCTGTTGGTTATAACCGAGCTTATAAAGCGGATAAAACCATGAAATCTGCAACTATTCCAATTGGTCATGCCGATGGAATTTCGAGACAATTAGGAAATAAAAAAGGCTATGTTTATATCCATAATAAAAAAGCACCTATTATTGGTAACGTTTGTATGGATATGATTATGGTTGATGTATCTGGTATTAATTGTGAAGAAGGTGATGAAGTGATTATTTATAAAAATCAGCAGCATATAATAGAATTAGCAAAAAAAATAAATACTATTTCCTATGAATTATTAACCGCAATTTCTCAAAGAATAAAAAGAATTGTTAAATAAATATCAATTTAGTAACTTGCCTTATATTAACCAATTAAAAAATTAAGAAATGTTAAAAGAATTTAAGGATTTCATTATGACGGGCAATGTAATAGATTTTGCTGTTGCAGTTATTATGGCCACTGCTTTAGGTGGTGTTATTAAAGGTTTTGTAAATAATATTGCAATGCCATTTGTAGGTTTTTTTACTGGAGGTATTGACTTTGCAAACCTTCATTATGCAATGGACGGTAAAGAATACGCAACTGTTGCCGCTGCCAAAGAAGCTGGAGGCGCAGTTATTGCTTATGGTTTGTGGATTAACACTATTATTAACTTATTAATTGTAGGCTTAGTTATGTTTTTAATTGTAAAAGCTTACAATAAAACTAAAAAACCTGTTGAGGCAGCTCCTGAAGCACCAAAAGGTCCTTCTCAAGAAGATTTATTAACTGAAATTAGAGATTTATTATCTAAAAAATAAAACTTATTAATATTTATAAAAAAAGGATTTGTATTGCAAATCCTTTTTTTATGCTTTTTTTTTGGCTTGGTAAACTTCAGAAATTGTAGGTGTATTTTCCGCCTTGTTAATTAGAATTAATTCATCATTTACAGCAACTTTTCCAATTTTTATAACCTTAAAATAAATACCACTTTTAGTAGTATTCCAAAATTGTTTTAAAAAGTGTTGCGTTTTAAACACAATTCCAAGTTTTGTACAAGGAGTTCTAGGTTTAGTAGCTTCAATTATAGTTTCTCCTAATTTATAAGTATTTCCAACACAAATTTCTGTTTCATCAAGGTTAGAAATGGTTAAGTTTTCTCCAAACATACCAAAGTGCCAATCTAAATCTGGAAATAATGCTTTCCAGTAGTTATAATGCTTTTCTGAATATGCGTAAACGGCTTGATCTACCCCACCATGATATCTTCTATCTACCACCGTATCATCTACTACATCTTCTTTTCCTAGAGAAATAGATTTTTTTACAGGATATTTTAAAATTCCTGTAACTATTTCTTCTCCTTTATACTTTAGTTTTTCTTTTTTGCCAATATTTACTGAAATTACCTTCATTATTCTTTAAATTTTAAAAGTTCTTCTGCAATTTTTCTGTCATTAGATAATCTAGGCACTTTATTTTGCCCGCCTAACTTCCCAACAGATTTCATAAAAAGATTAAATCCGCCTTTTTTTATTGGCGTAATTTTTAAAGGTTGCAAAATGTTTCCCTCAATTAAATCGAAATAATAAGAATTTTGCTTTTGTAACGAAGCATCTATTTTTTTTGAGAAATCACTCATGTTTTTTGGTTTATTTTCAAACTCAATAAACCATTCATGATATGGCAATTCATTAACCGGAGTTATTTGCGGTGCAACCGTAAATTCGTTAATTTTTATTTCGGAATTTATAGTGTTTTCATTTAAAGCTTGTTCCACTTCTTTACCAATTACATGTTCGCCAAATGCAGAAATAAAATGTTTAATTCTACCTGTAACTCTAATTCTTGGTGGGTTTACAGACAAAAATTCAATAGTATCGCCAATATTATATCCCCAAAGTCCTGCGTTTGTATTTAAAATTAGCACATAGTTTACTCCAATTTTTACATCTTTTAACGAAATTCGTGTCGGATTTTCATCAAAAAATTCATTAGAAGGAATAAATTCGTAAAACATGCCATTATCTACCAAAAGCATCATACCTTTTTCTTTTTCAGCATCTTGAAAAGCAAAAAAACCTTCAGATGCTGGATATAATTCCACGGTATCTACTTTTCTGCCAATTAAATCTTCAAATTTATTTCTATAGGGTTCAAAATTTACACCACCATAAACAAACAAATTAAAATTTGGGAAAATTTCTCCGACTTTTTTACCTGTTTTTTCAATTAACTTTTCAAAATACATTTGTACCCAACTAGGAATTCCGCTAATTAAAGTCATATCTTCATTAACGGTTTCTTCAACAATGGCATCTACTTTAGTTTCCCAATCTTCAATACAATTAGTATTCCAGCTTGGCATTCTGTTTTTGGTTAAATAATTTGGAACATAATGCGCAGCAATTCCTGAAAGCCTTCCTGTTTTTATGCTATTTGTTTCGCTCAATTCAGGACTTCCTTGTAAAAAAATCATCTTGCCATTTACAAAATCTGACTTTTTATTTTTATGAATATACAATAACAAAGCATTGCGCGCTGCGGAAATATGAGTTGGCATAGAATCTTTAGTAAGCGGAATATATTTTGCTCCTGAAGTGGTGCCCGAAGTTTTTGCAAAATAAATAGGTTTTCCAGGCCATAAAATATTTGATTTCCCTTCTTTAACTTTATTGAAATACGATTTTAATGCTTCATAATCTTTAACTGGAACCCGATTTTTAAAATCTTGATACGATTTAATTTCATTGAAATGATGATCTTTTCCAAACTCTGTATTTTTTGCTTTTTTTATTAATTTTTTAAATAATTTTTGCTGTAATACAACGGCATTATTGCTTTTTTTATAAAATTTTGTTGCAATTTGTTTTGCAAAAGGTTTTGCTAAAATGGACTTTATTTTAATCATTATTCAAAATCAATATAATTTTCAGGATTTACAGGTTGCCCGTCATGCCATAACTCAAAATGTAAATGCGAACCTGTACTAAATTCGCCTGTATTTCCAGAAGCGGCAATAACTTCCCCAGAAGTTACCACGTCTCCTTCTTGTTTATGTAAGACACTATTATGTTTATACGCAGAAATAAAACCCTTACCATGTTCTAAAATAATTACATTTCCAGTATCGGATGTCCAACCGGCAAAAATTACGGTTCCATCTGCTACTGCTTTTACTGGAGTACCTGCTTCTACTGCAATATCAATTGCAAAATGTTTATCTTCAATATTAAATCTATCGGAAATAATTCCTGTTATAGGTGCAAAAAACACAATATCAGATGATTTTTTAGCTGGATTAAAAAGGCTAAATCTATCTTCACTTTCCACCTCTTTTCTAAAATTTAAGTCGCTGTTAGATGCGGATAAATTCAAAGAATCTCTATTTAGTTTAATCTGTTGCATGGCAGAATCTTTATCAAATTTAACTTCTGATATTTTTCCGGTTAACAACTGTCTAACATTTTGCAAGTACTGATTATTTACTTTTAGTACCTGCTCTAAAGAATCGGTTTTATAAATTAACTGTGTAGCTTCTTTTTTAAGTTTAGTGGAAGAATATCCAGGAATATATTCTTTTAAAGGTGTAAAAGCAATTAAAAAAATTGTGCCAACAATAAGAAAAACTGAAAAAATACTTCCAAAAATAAATACATTTAACCGATTTAGTTTAAAAGATAATTTTTCCTCAAAAGTATCTTCATTTAAAACTACTAATCGATATTTATCAATTAATTTTTGTTTAAATTTTTTTTTAGATTTTGGATTAGTTTTTTCCATAATTAGATAAACTCAAATATACAACGAAAATTTAGGTGAATTAGTTTTAGGTTTTTTGTCTTAATTAAAATATAAGATTAAATTATTTATAAAAATTCATTTCATCTATATAATTCCATACTTTTAGTGGTAACATAGTGCTTATATCTTTACGCTCATGAATTCCTTTTCTAATAAATGTAGAAGAAATTTGAACAATAGGAGCCGGAACAAAATGAATATTGGCATGATTTTTAAAGGTTTCTTTTATTGGCTTTGAATTTACACGTGGATACACGTATAAATGATAATTTTTAAGAATAGTTTCGTAATTTTTCCATTTTTGAAAACTCTGCAAATTATCTTCACCCATAATTAAATTAAAATCAATTTTTGGGTATTTTTCTTCTAAATGAATTAACGTATTTATAGTATAATTAGGTTGTGGCAACTTAAATTCAATAGTCGATGTTTTTATTTTAGAATAATTTTCTACTGCTATATTTGCAATTGCTAACCTATGAATATTACTAAGTAATGTTGCTTTTTGTTTAAATGGACTTAATGGTGTTATTACCAGCCAAATTTCATCTAAATCTGAAAATTCAGCCATATAATTCGCAATTATCATATGTCCAACATGTATTGGATTAAAGGTGCCAAAAAACAAACCTACTTTCATTTATTCAAAAATTTGTTTACCAAATTATATGCATTATTTTTTGCAGCCTCTAATTTGTCATTAACCAAAACAACATCAAAATCTTGAGCAAATTTCAATTCTTTTTCGGCTTTTAAAACACGTTCTTTTATTTTTTCTTCGCTATCTGTATTTCTATTTCTCAATCTTCGTTCCATTTCGGTAATGGATGGCGGTTGCACAAAAATTGCTAAGGTTTGGTTTGGGTATTGCGATTTTATATTTAATCCTCCTTTTACATCAATATCAAAAATTACATTTTTCCCTAAAGACCAAATTCGTTCAATTTCTTTTTTTAAAGTGCCGTAAAAATTATCAGAATAGACTTCTTCCCATTCTACAAAATCGTTATTTTTTATATGTTTTTGAAATTGGTTTAGCGAAATAAAATAATAGTCTTTCTCATTAATTTCTGTTCCTCTCTTTTTGCGAGAAGTTGCCGAAATAGAAAAATCTAAATTCAACTCTTTAAATTGTAATAAATGGTGTACAATAGTAGTTTTTCCTGAACCTGAAGGCGCTGAAAACACAATAAGTTTACCGGTTTTATTCATTAATCTGTCTTGTTTTATAAAACATTTAACCCTTGTTCTTTAATTTTTTCAAGCTCATCTTTCATTTGAACTACTAAATTTTGCATTGCTGCAAAGTTAGATTTTGAACCAATAGTATTAATTTCTCTACCCATTTCTTGGGTAATAAAAGCTAATTTTTTTCCATTTGAAACATCACTATTTAATTCCTTTTTAAAATAATTTAAATGATTTTTTAAACGGACTTTTTCTTCGGTGATGTCTAATTTT
>Ga0209013_10000937_pt1 | contig 26821 bp, 26 predicted proteins | sample Cruoilmetagenom2_FD_187291 | JGI IMG/M metagenome (GOLD analysis project Ga0209013, IMG submission 187291) | Oil polluted marine microbial communities from Coal Oil Point, Santa Barbara, California, USA - Sample 2 (SPAdes) (version 2) | ecosystem: Environmental > Aquatic > Marine > Oil seeps ...
CCTGAGACCTGTGCCCGGTTGGCCAGCTACTTCTTTGGCAACGACCTCGATAAAACTATGAATCCGATGATGCCCGCGGCCAGCGAGGCCGCGAGGATGCCGACCTTGGATTCGCTGACCAGCAAGGGGTCGCGGAACGCAAGCTCGGTGATGAAGAGCGACATGGTAAAACCAATACCCGCCACGCACCCGGCACCGACGATCTGCCCCCAGCTCACACCCTCGGGGAGCCCACCGCGCCCGAAGCGGATGGCGAGCCAGCTGAACAGGGTGATCCCGAGGGGCTTGCCCACCACCAGACCGAGGATGATGCCGAAGCTGATGGGGTTGGTGATGGTGTCGACGATCCGGCTGTCGAAGTGCACGCCCGCATTGGCAAGGGCAAAAAGCGGCAGGATCAACCACACCTGGACGGGATGCAGGTAGCGCTCGAGGATGAGACCGGAGGGAAGGGTCTCCGCCGCCATGGTGTGAACGTACTCCACCGCGTTGAGCTGGTCCCGGTCCTCGACGATACTGTGATCGGTGAACTCCATGCCCGCGATCCGCGCCACCTGCTCCTTTGTAGTGGTGACGAACTGGCCCAGGCCCATGCGCGGGCGCACCGGCACCACCATCGCCACCAGGATCCCAGCCACCGTGGCGTGCACCCCGGAGGCGAAGACCGCGACCCACACTCCGATGATGAGCATCCACAGGATGCCGGTTCTCTTGAACTGCGCCTGGACTGCGAGGAATAGCACCAGGAGGAAGATGCCCGCCACAATCAGCGCGCCGAGATGGATCTTCTCGGTGTAGAAGATGGCGATCACCGCCACCGCCCCGAGGTCGTCGGCGATGGCGAGTGCGGTGAGGAAGACCTTGAGGCCGATGGGCACCCGTTTGCCAAAGATCGCCAAAACACCGAGGGCGAAGGCGATGTCGGTGGCCATGGGCACACCCCAGCCGGGCGCGCCCTCACCGCCAAAGTTGAGCATTATGTAAAGCGCCGCCGGCACCACCATACCGCCGAGCGCCGCCGCAACCGGCAGCACCGCCTTGTCGAAAGTCGAGAGCTGGCCGACCACGAGCTCACGTTTGATCTCGAGCCCGACGACGAAGAAGAAAACCACCATCAGGCCGTCGTTGATCCAGTGGTGGAGCGAGAGCTTGAAGGCAGCGTCACCCCAAGACAAACCGATCTTTGTATGCAGGAGCTGGTCGTAGATCGGCGCCCAATGAGAGTTGGCCCACACCAGGGCCGCCACCGTGCACGCCAGCAGCAGGATGCTGCCCGAGACCTCGGAGTGGACGAACCACTCGAAATAACCGCGGAATCCACCCTTCTCGTGTTCTGAGCTCATCCCTCGCCTCCAATTAAGGTCGCGACATCATAGCCCAACAACAAAACGACGGTTGCGGTCCAACGCCGCTCTTGGCAGTTAGCAATCAATGAAAACGAGGTTGGACGATACACCGAAAAACTCGAGGAATTGGCCCGGGAGGCCCGCAGTGCGAGGGATCACAGGCCCTAGTGAGAGGTGTCCTGCGTGGCAGCGCTTTCGCTACGAGATCCTAAGTGCTTACAGCAGAAACGGTCCCGCGGCGGCTGCTCGCGCGTCCGTACTCGGCGATATCGGCCACCGCTTCGATCGCCCGCTCCACCTCCCGGTCGGTGGTGAAGACCCCCGGTGAGAAGCGGACCGTGCCCTTCTCTTCAAAGGTGCCGATTCCCTCGTGGACCTGGGGGGCGCAGTGGAGACCCGTGCGAGTGATGATGTCGTGCTCCACATCGAGGAAGGTCCCCGCCTGGTCGGCCGGCAGGCCCTCGAGGTTGAACACGAAAACCGGGAGGTGTTCGTGGTCCATGTCGGCGCAATAAAGCCGTACGCCTTCGATTGCCTCCAGCCCGGCGTGGAGCATCTTCGCGTGCCGCATCTCGTGCTCGAAGATCGCCTCCACCCCGCCTCGCCCGGCGATCCATCGTTGGGCGGCGAGCAGGCCGGCGACTCCCATGGTATTGACGGTGCCGAACTCCATCCGCCACGGGTACTCTTTGGGCTGGTTCTTGAGAGCGCTCATGACTCCTGTGCCGCCCGCCCGGCACGGCCAGATCTCGACATGGTCGGAGATGTACATGCCGCCCGTCCCGGGAGGGCCGAAGAGTGATTTGTGGCCGGTGAAACACACGACATCGATGTTCATCGCGGCGACATCGATGGGCACCAGTCCGGCGGTCTGGGCGGCGTCGACGGCGAAGAGGACCCCCTTTTCGCGGCAGATCCGCCCGATCTCGGCCACCGGCTGGATGGTCCCGATCACGTTCGAGCCGTGGTTCACGACCACCAGCTTGGTGTTGGGCCGGATGCGTGCCGCGATATCGCCCGGATCGACGTATCCATTGGCGTCAAAGGGCACGAAGTCGACCTCCACACCCCGCCCCGCGTGAAAGTACATCGGTCGCAGAACGGAGTTGTGCTCCAAACAGGTCGTGATGGCGTGATCCCCGGGCTCGAGCACGCTCGAGATCAGGAGGTTGAGCGCGTCGGTGACGTTGTAGGAGAAAACCAGACGGTCGCGAGTCGTACCGCCGAAAAAGTCGGTGAGAGCTTGGCGCGCCTCGGCCAGCGCCTCCTCCGCCTCCAGGGCGAGATCGAACCCGGTCCGCCCCGGGTTAACGCCACGGGTGGCGTAGAAATCACACATGAACTGGATGACCTCGGGGGGTTTCGGAAAGGTGGTGGCTGCGTTGTCGAGATAGACGTAATCGGACATAGGGCACCTCACTCCAGGGGCAGATTGATCCGGTCGTTGATCAGCGCGCGCAGAATGCGGTCGCGCGAGGACTGAATCTGGCGGCGCAGGCAGGCGACGGCCTCGCCCACGGCGTCACGCCGTAGCAGAGCTACCAGCTCCTCGTGCTCGGAACGCATCTCGGCCGCGAAATCACCCAGATCGAGACCGAGAAAGAAGAACCGCTGCATGCCGCCGAGGAGATCGAGAAGCGTGGCCAACAGACGTTCGTTGCGCGAAAGCGCCGCCAGCTGAATGTGAAAATCGAGGTTTCGATCGAGGAAGTCGGCGTAGGACTCCCAATCGTGGTAGGTGTACTCGGTGGCGGCAAGCGTCTCGAGCTGCCGCAGGTCCTCATCGGTTGCACGCTGCGCCGCCAGCTCGAGTGAGTGGGTCTCCAAGACCAGCCGAAGATCGAAGCAGTCGCCAATATCCTTGAGCGATATCTGGTTGACGAAATACCCCTTGTAGGGAAGGCTGGTGAGCAGACCCTCCTGCTGCAGCCTCCCACAGGCCTCGCGCACCGGTACCCGGCTCGAGCCGTACAGGGCGCCCAACTCCCCCTCGGTCAGCGACGCGCCCGGCCGGTGGCTCAAGGTGATGATGTCCCGCTTCAAGGCGCGGTACACCTCCTCGGCCACGGTTCGGCGCTCGACTCCGGCAACTCCGGCACCATTCCTCATGGCAGGCGATTGTATACAATTCGTATACAAAACACCAGACGCCGGAGGGAAGCCCTTTTTCGGACGGGAATCCTCTTCTCTCCGTTTTGAGTCGCAGAAAACCGTAGCATCGCGGTTGTGGCCTGACAAGTGCTTGAATCTAAACGATGTGTAGTTGATCAATCCTGGAAAACTCAGTATCGCGTCTCCACACCCGCCGATCACCTCTTCCTACCGGAGCCCTTCTCCAGCGCCCATGAAGAGAATTAGTCGCCTATCTGGGGAGGTGTCTCTTGACACGACGTCGCATCGGAGCTACCTTTGTTTGAGACATTGATAATGAGACTGGATTAAAGCTATGAGCAGCAAACTGGCACAAAGGGCGCAGAAACTATTCATCCAATACCTCCGAGAGAACAACCTGAAGGTGACCCAGGAGCGACTCGCCCTACTGGACGAGATCTTCTCCACGGACGACCACCTGGACGCGGACGATCTGCTCGCTCGGATGAAGAGCAAGCACCGCAAGGTGTCGCGGGCGACGGTCTACCGCACCCTCGATCTTCTGGTCCAGTGCGGGCTGGTTCGCAAGAGCCGTCTCGGCCGCGAGCACTACTTCTACGAGAAGATGGAGCCGGGCGGGGGACACCACCACATGGTCTGCACCGCTACCGGGAAGATCATCGAGTTCTGGGATGCGGACCTCGACGAGGCCCTGCGCCGTCTCTGCCAGGATTACAAGTTCCGCCCCACCTTCATCTCGATCCAGGTCCAGGGTCTGAGTGAGGAGGGTCAGAAGGTCGAGCAGGAGACGTCGTTCTTCTGATTCACAACCAATCCGGAAAGCTCACGACATCGCCCCGCTCATCGCAGCGGGGCTTTTCTTCGGGGGTTTTTAGTCCCGGGTGAAACGGATCCGCGCAAAACGTCTCTTACCAACCTGCAAGAGCACGGACTCCGACCCCGTAGTACACAGCTCGGCCTTGATGTCGCGTTCGGGCTCGCCGTCGACCTTAACCCCGCCCTGTTGGATGAGTCGCCGCGCCTCGGAGTTCGAGGCCGCGAGACCACCCTCCACCAAGACCTTCGGCAGCGACATGGCCTCTGAGGCGGCGGCCACCTGCACTTCGGGGATCTCCTGCGGCAGGCGGCCGACGGAGAAAACCCTTTCGAACTCGTGCCGTGCGGCGTGTGCATCCTCCTCTGAGTGGAACTCGGCGACGATGGTCCCAGCCAGCTCCTTCTTCACCTCCATGGGGTGTTTGACGCCGTCGGAGACGCGTTGTCGCTCCGCCTCGATCTCTTGCTCCTCGCGGTCGGTCAGGAGCAGCCAGTACTTCCACATCAAGTCATCGGAGATCGACATCAGTTTGCCGAACATCTCCACCGGCGGATCCTCAACCGCCACGTAGTTTCCCAGCGATTTGGACATCTTCTCGACGCCGTCGAGGCCTTCGAGGAGGGGCAAGGTCATCACCACCTGGGGCTCCATCTGGTGCTCCCTCATCAGGTGGCGACCCATGAGCAGATTGAAGAGCTGGTCTGTCCCCCCGAGCTCCACGTCAACCTCGAGCGCCACCGAGTCATAGGCCTGGGCGAGCGGGTAGAGGAACTCGTGGAGCGCAATTGGTTGCTGGGCCTCGTAGCGGCTCCGGAAATCCTCCCTCTCAAGCATCTGGGCAACGGTCACCTTCGCCGCCAGCCGGATCCAGTCGGCGGAGCCGAGCTTGCCGAGCCAGCGGGAGTTGAAGTCGATCACGGTGGTCTCGGGGTCGAGGAGCTTGAAGATCTGCCGCCGGTAGGTTGCGGCGTTGGCCTCGATCTCCTCCGGGGTCAGCTGGGGTCGGGTCGTCTTCTTGCCCGTCGGATCGCCGATCAGCCCCGTGAAGTCGCCGATGAGGAACACCACCTTGTGCCCGAGCTGTTGAAAGTGGCGCATCTTGCGAATCACCACCGTGTGCCCGAGGTGGAGATCCGGCGCCGAGGGATCAAAACCGACCTTGACGATCAGCGGCCGACCGGTCGACTTTGCCCGCCGCAATTTGTCGGCGAGTTGGTCGGCGGGCACGACGTCGACACAGCCCTTCTCGAGGAGTTTCAGCTGGAGCGCTATATCGTTCTGCGCCACCTTATCCCCTTTCGCGGCCGCCACTCCGCAGCATCATCGTGCCTCGAGCTCGGCGATGGGCAGCATTCCCGCCCCAGTACTGAGCAGATCATCCCAGGCAGCGAAGCCAGCCAGGGTCGCGCTCACCGCCTCGGCGCCCACCGAGAGGATCGTCATCTCGAGGTCGGAAGATGGCCTCCACATCACCGCGCCGGCAGCCACCGCGGCACAGCGGCGGGCACGCCCCGAAGCGCCGCTCCACGCCGCGGCGTTCGCCGCCGCAACCCGGCGTCGAACAATGGCCAGCTCTTCTTCACCAGCGGGCGCGGTCAACGCCGCCCAACCCTCGCGAAGATGCTCTTCGACGGCCTCCACGGTGCCCTCGGCCGCAGCCACCAGGAGGAGGGCTCGGCGGCCCGGAATGAAAGGCCTCAGCACTTCGATCTCGTAGTCGGGAAAAATCGCCGTCGCCCGTCTCTCGAGCAGCTCCGCCATCACCAGGTGGAGAGCCTCATCCCCGCTGTAACCGAGCTCCAGGTCTACCACCATTACCGAGTCGTCACCCGCCGCCGCCTCCCGAGTTCTCGGAACCGGTGCGACCGACTGAGCGCTGGCAGCTCCGCCGGGCGTTCCTCCACTGGACCAGAACTTCCGAATTGCCTCGGCCGCGGCCTCTCCGTCGTCCGCAACGACTCCCAGGGAAAGGTTCCCGGTGCGCAGGAGTTCGGCCGGGGAGAGAGCCGTTCCCTCCGCCACACCGAGGACGCCTCCCATCAGGCGAAGGGCCTTGCGCCGCGCGCTCCCCCCGCCATCCTCGCTCACCGGCCGTTGATCGTCGGCAACGCGCTGCAGAGCCTCGTAGAGGATCTCACTCAACTCACCGAGACCATCCACCGGGGCCGCCAGCTCGAGTTGGGGGGGCCATGCGTTCACCCACACCCACCCGGGTTGAACCTGGCCAGTGCGCAGCTCTCCGGCCAACCTCGCGAGGATCGTCGCCGCGACTTCGCCGTCAAGATCCGGCACCACCACGGGCCGTAGGCACAGCGTCGCCAAAGGGGTGCCCGACCTCTGGAGGATCGCTGCGGTGAGGCCGTTATCCAGCTGCAGGATCTCCGGAGGAGCGGCAAATCGGGGGTTGAAGGTGCGCGGCGGCAAGACCAGCACCGTGCTCCCCGGGTGCTGGGGAAGCCATGATCGAGCCGCTGCACGGACCCCCTCGACGGTCACCCCCTCCCCGCCAAAGAGGAATTCGCGGACCGCTTCGGATCGCCCGTCTATCCATAGCTCGAGGAGGTGCAGCGCCGCAGCGGGATGCTGCTCCAGAAGGGCGCGTCGGCGAACCACCAGGCGCCGAGCCGCCGCATCGACCTCGGCAGCCTGCAGACCGGGATTCTCCGCCATCCGTGCCAACCCGAGGCGCAACCGGCGCATGGCGACGTCGGCGTCCTCAGGGTCCGTCCGCACCTCGAGCAGTCCGCGATTTTCCTCCACCCTGCTGCGCAGGCCTTCGAGATCATCGGCCAGCACCTGCGGCAGGAGATTCCAAAGGACCTCGACAGTGCTCCGCGCGGGATCCGCAGGCGGCGGAAGGTTGACCTCCAGGCGGATCTCGGCCTCGCTTCCGGGGGACCCGAGACGACGTTCGAGGCGACCCTCAATCACCGCATCATTGGTCGAGCTCGGCGGTGTTGCAGTCATCCGACCGCCCAAGAGACGCTCGAGAAGGACACGGAGATCCTCAGGCGGCATCCCGCCGACCGCCACCACCACCGCCGGCGCGGCACCACCCTCCTCGCTTTCGAAGGCCTCCTCGAGATCAGCAATCAATGTCAGATCACCGCTCGTGACCGCGCGCCCGGAGCCCTGAAGCGAAGGCCAGACTACGGTCGTGGCGTCGGAGAGCGGCTCGGCCACTACCAGCAGCTCGGTTCCGTTCGGCAAGGCCTCAACGTGCAGAGCCTGGGCGCCGACCGGCGGGGAAACAACGGGTCCGACAACCAGGAGACAGAGAAAACACTGCAGACAAGCGTCTTGCACCTTCATCGCGGGCGTCATGGTAGCATGCCGACCGATGCGGTCTGATCTCGATCTGATGGCGCCGCGGGTGCTCGGCATCTCCTGGTTGGCGGCCGCCGCCGCCCTTCCCCTGGCTCTGATCACGGCGATGGTAGGTCAGGGACTCGGCGCGCTCGTGGGAGGTTGCGGGTGGATCGGCTTGAGCCTGCCGATCGACCGCCAGGTCTGGGCCCTTGTCAATCAACCGGTGCTCAATTTCGCCTCCGAGCCCGTTGCGGCGGGGTATTGGCTGGGGTCTCTCGTTCTTCCCCTGGCGATAGCGGCGACCCTGGTACCGCTCCTACCTCGCGCTCGTTCGCTGATAGCCGAGCTTGCGGTGGTGCAGATGGCCTGGGGCGCGGCCGTGGTGGCGGTCGCCTGGTTACCTCTCCTCGACGCCGACGACGGCCACCTCGTTCGCTGGCTCGCACTCCATGGGATGCCGGTGAGGATGACGTGGCTCGTACCGCTCCTCGGCGCGGGCGTGGCCCTCCTGCCGACCCTGCGCCTGCTCGCGCTGGCCCGCAGGCAGCGTCAGCACACCGGGCGGGGCTTCCGCCTGCTGGTGGTCGCCGCCCACCTCGGCCTGCCGCTTGCGATCTGGGTGGGTATGGCCTCCACGGTCCGCGGCTCGCTGCCCTCGGCGGCCGCCATCGCCGTCGCGATTGCTCTGGCGGCGAGCCTGATGCTGGCCTGGTTTCGATACCCCGCCCCCTTTGTTCACCCACTCAGTGAGCCCTCGGCGGGCGAAGTCTTCGGCCTGGCTCTCGCCGTCATCGTCATGGCTGCAATCCTGTGGTTCGGCGGACGGCGTCTCCCGGACGAAAAATCGGCTGGGGTGCTATGGGGCCAACCGCAGGCCTTCAACAACATCCGGCAGTGGATCGAGCCCATCCCCGTCGCCCTTCGCCGGCCGTGAGTGAGGATGCCGGGCCGGCCGAATGCCACCGAAACCGCTTCTCATGCTCTCGATATCACCGCTCGGCCCCCAATGTATACTGAAGCGCCTCGCCCGGCGGCGACCATGCACCCGGTCGCCGGCGAGAGGTCACAAAGGGGAGTCACGATGATGAACGCAAAGGTCGAGCAAGCCCTCAACGAGCAAATCCACGCCGAGTTCTTTTCTTTCTACCTCTACCTGTCGGTGGCTGCTTTCTTCACCGCCCAACACCTCGACGGCTTCTCCCATTGGATGCGCATCCAGGCTCAGGAGGAGTTCGCTCATGCCATGAAGCTCTTCGACTATCTCAACGAACGTGGCGGTACGGTGCAGCTGATGGCCCTCGACGCACCACAGCGAGAATGGGCCTCACCGTCGGTGGCTGTCGAGGCGGTCCTCGAGCACGAGCGGTTCATCAGCGGACGCATCAACCGGTTGGTGGATCTGGCCGCCGCCGAGAACGACCACGCGACAATCGTCCTGATGCATTGGTACGTCGGCGAGCAGGTGGAGGAGGAGGCGACTGCCGACACCCTCTTCCATCAGGTGAAGATGGTCGAGGACAGCCCCCATGGATTGCTCATGATCGACCGCGAGCTCGCCGGGAGGGCGTTGCCCGTTGTGGACACAGCCGAGGGTTAATTCCTGGCTATGGCATCGGCCACCAGGAGGCGGGCGACGTCGATTCCGGTGGCTTCCTCGAGGCGAAGAAAACCGGGCGTTGGGTTGATCTCGATAACCGTGGGACCGTTCTCCCCCAGTACGAGATCGACCCCACACTGACCGAGACCGAGGACGTTCGCAGCCGCCACCGCCATTTCGGTCTCTTCCGGTCTGAGGCTGTGAGCGACGGCGGATCCCCCGCGGGCCGCGTTCGATCTCCACTCCCCCTCGCCGGCGGAGAAGCGCGCCGCCGCAACCGCGGCGCCCCCGACCACGAGCACTCGGAGGCTGTTCTCGCCACCAGGCAGCCAGCGCTGGACCACCACCTCGTCTCCCACGCGCCAAAGGCTGTCGAGAATCGCCTCGAGGTGATCACGATGGGTACAACGAATGACCCCGATCCCCATCCGCGACCGGCGTTGCTTGACTACCACCGGCAGTCCCAGGTGGCGGACGGCCGCCTTGGCCAACGCTTCCGGATCGGCGCCGGCGATCGTCGGTGGCACCGGAAGTCGAGCTACGGCCAGCGTGCGAACCGTTTGCCAGTGATCTCGGCCGAGACGGATGGCGGATGGCGGGTTCGGGGTGGCCACACCGCGCTCGACCACCGCTTCCAGCACGGCCAGCACGCTCTCGGGTCGCCAGTTGCCCACTCGCGCAAGAACCGCGTTCGCCTGCGTTTGGAGGGCCTCACCCCCTATCGGCTGGGCTCCTTCGCCGTCGACCAGGGCGGCAAGGCCGGTCGCGTCGACAATGTTCAGATCCACTTCGAGCGCCGACGCCGCTTCCGCGAGACGTTGATTGGTTCGGAGTTCGGGGCGGGCGGTGAGCAGGAGCAGGCGCATCGATACATGGTACCCCAGGGGTACAGAACGGGTATACTGATAGGAGTGATTCAAGGTAACCTGGACCGGCTCCACTTTGGGGACCTTCTGCAGTGGCTGCAGATGGGTGGACTCAGCGGTCGACTGACAGTCCACGATCCCCAGGGAGAACGGCGCCTCGACTTCCTCGACGGCCGAGTTGTATACGCATCCTCCACAGTGCCCGACGAGCGGTTCGCCTCGTGGCTCGCCAGGAGAAGCCTCGTTCCCGCGCAGAAACTGCGGCGACTGCTCGCGATCGCGTTGCTCCGCCGCTCCTTGTTCTCCGACCTTCTGATCACCGAGGGCGTGATGGCGCCGCACGAGCTGCAGAAGAGCCTCACTGATCTTGCCGAAACGATCACCAGCCGCATTCTCTACTCTCCTCAGGCCCGCTTTGAGTTCGACCCTGCCTATCCGATCCACGATCTACTCGGCCTTTGCCTGGACGTGGAGCCCCGCCATTTACTGATGGAAGCCGCACGCCGCTCCGACGAAGATCGCCGACCGACCCGCGACGAGGAGCTGCTCGGTTTGCCACTCACCGGCGAGGCCTTCGAGAGCTTTTTCTGGGAGTTGGCGCGCGAGGGTATCGTTGAGGAGGATCCGGTGGACGGGGAGCAGATGAGCGCGCTGCATAATCTGCTCCGGGATATTGTCGGCACCCTCGCCCAGTGGCTGGCGTCGAGCCCGGGCCTGGTTCCGCTCCCCCCCGGCCAGATCGAGAGCATCGCCCTGGACATGGCCGACGAACGGCCTGTCGGTATTTTCGGCCTGCCCCACGCAACGTGGAACCAGATGGTTCTCGGTTGCTCCGTACGGAGCTACGAACAACACCGGCCGCGTACGCTCATCCAGCTCGAGGAGACTGCATCCGCGTTCGATCTGTGGATGGAAATGACGGGCACCGAGTTCTGGCGCCGTCCGCAGGCGGAGAAGCTCGACGACCTCACCCGCCGGGTGGTCGTCGCCTGGTCACGAGCCGCCGCTGCCGCTGCTCCCCACCTCGGAATCGATCCCGCGACAACCTCCCTGGCCGCTCATCTGGTCGCGGTGCCCACGGATCTCGTGCTCTGGGTCCTCTCAACACTCCCAGTACCCCACCTGGGCATGCGTCAGGCTTTGCTCAATCGGCTGCCCCGCCGCGTGGGTTCCACCCTGGCCCGCTTGGCGGACTTCCCGGAGTCGATCCGCGATCTCTTCGATCCGCAGACACCCACCCCCCTCGGGGTGTGTCTCCATCTGGGCCGCGAGCGGTTGCCCTCGGCCACACTGTGGCCGGCGACCGTGCCCGACGAGGACGAGCGCCTGCTCGAGATCGCGACCCCCGGCGCCCTCGCCATGGCCAGCGACGCGGTTCGGGAGGTCTCGGAGGAGACCTCGGACGACCACGCCGCCATCGCCTGACGACTCGATCCGGCGCCCGTCGAGACGGGTTTGTCCATCACGGGTGAAGAGGTTAAGAGCAAAGAGGTAAAGGGGCAGCGACCGGAAAGGTTAATTCTCAATTCTCAATTCTCAATTCCTAATTCCTAATTCCTAATTCCTAATTCCAACGAGGATCTACCTTGCCTGGGGCAGCTCGATCCTCACCTCGGTGCCTTCCGCCACTACGCTGGAGATGGAGAGCGAGCCGCCGTGGTGCTCCACCACCCGCTTGGCGATCGCCAGGCCGAGGCCCACCCCGCGAGGTTTGCCGGTCAAGACATTGCCGCCCTGCCAAAACGCCTCGCTGACGAGGGGCAGCTCCTGCTCGGGGATTCCAACCCCGGTGTCGGTCACCCGGAGGATGAGCCAGGGTTTCTCACCGCGCATCAGCCGCCGAACTTCGAGCTTTACCTCGCCGCCGCCCTTGCTGAACTCGATGGCGTTCTTGATCACCGCCCGCAGCGCGGCCTCGGTGCTCTCCGCTTCGCAGAAGACGGTGTCCAGTCCGCTGGGAATCAGTATGTGGAGGCGTACCGCACGGTTCCTGGCGAGATCCCGCAGGGGCGCGATGACGCGCCGAAAGAGATCCTCCGCGGGCACCGATCGTCGCTCCGGCCCTTCTGAACCCGTGGCCAGCGCAGACGCCTGGAAAATGCTCTGGATGATCTCCGAGAGCTTCTCAGCCTCGTCGCGGATGATGGCGATGAACCTCTCCCCTTTCTCTGCGGGTGCGTCCTTCACGCGCTCGAGAATTTTCGCGGCGGTCACCAGTGAGGTCACCGGAGTGCGGAGCTCGCTCGACAGGCGGGTGATGAGCTCCTGCTTGATCTGGTCCAGGGCCGAAAGATCACGATAGGCGTCTTCCACCAGCGTGTTCTTCTCCGACAAATCGTCGGCCAGACGGCGTGACTCGGCCAGGGCATTGCGCAGCTCGGAGGTTCGCTTGGCGACCTGGCCCTCGAGTCCGCGGTTGAAATCCTGAAGCTGCCGCCATGCGATCGCATTGGCATAGCCCATCGCGGCGGTGGATCCGAGAACGTTCGCCAGCTGGAGATCGTTCTCATCGAGGTTCGCGCGATCTCCGTCTCCGTACGCGGTGAGCAGGCCCACCACCTTTTCCTGGGTGGTCAGCGGGACCACCAAGGCCGAGTTGAAGTTGGCGCTCCTCACCGTTGCGAGTTGAAAACTCTCCTCTGTCGCGTCGATTTCACCGGCCAGGAGGCGCGGCTGCCGTTCGTTGAGAAGGACGATCGCCACGGGCTCGCCCGCCTCATCGGTGGTGCTCAGGAGAGGATCCCGTTTGAAACCGTGAACCACCGCCTCCCGGAGTTGCCCGGAGCTCGGAATGATCATGACCGCCGCCCCCTGCACCTGCAGGTGACGAATGGTGTTGGTGATGAGCAGGCGGAGCACGTTCGCCGGGTCACGCTCGTTGCTGACCGCCTTGCCGAATTCCGAGATGCTGGCCAGCACCTGCACCTTGCGCTCGAGCTGCCGGCTGACAGTGTCGAGACGGGCATTGAGGTCGGTCATGGCGAGGTTTGCCCGCACCGCCTCTCCCACGAGGGCCTCCTCGCTCAGGGGCTGGGTGGGATCGGGCGCTTCGCTGGGAATGGTGACCGCCACGTCTTGCCCCGCCCCACCGACGTCCTCCCGCTCTACGAACGGCTGCATCGCAATCCGCATCTGCTGTTGGAGTCGTTGAATGGCCTGGGCATTGGTTCCCACACCGAGCTTGTCGGCTACCGCCGCGAGCGTTCGTTCCCCGACCACTGCAAAGGCCTCGAGGACACCGTCTCCGGTCACCGCGACCGAAGGGAAGGCGGGCAGGTTGTCGGGGTTGAGCGCTGCTTCCATCTCCGCCAGCGGTTGGAGGGGCTCGAGGTCGCGCTTGTTGTGTAGGAATACGAGGGGCACCTGTCGACGGTCGAGCCCGTTGGCACCCAGGTTCTCCCAGAGGTTCTGCAGCGAAGTGAGGTTCGGCTCGCGCTGGTCGATCTGCGAGTCTGCAACGAAGACCACACCGTCGGCCCCGGCCAGGACCGTCCGCCGAGTCGCGTTGTACTGCACTTGGCCAGGCACGGTGTAGAGCTGGAGCGCGAGCCGGTAACCGCGGATCCTGCCCAGGTTGAGCGACAAGAGATCGAAAAAGAGGGTGCGATCAGAGGCGGTGTTGAGGGAGTACAGCTTGGTCCGGCGCTGCGGGTCGGTGACACGATGGATGTGCTGAAGGCAGGTGGTCTTCCCGCCCAAGGCCGGGCCGTAGAAGACAATCTTGATCTTGATCTGCCGGTACTGGTTGTCGAATTGGACCATGCGCCCCTGCCCTGAATTCGTCGGCCAAGCATCCCGAGGGCCGCCTCACCCATTGCGCCTCACGGGTCGGGACCGCGTCGAGAGCGATCCCTCCCGCGGCATTTGAGGATTTCCCCCAGCCGGCGTGGGATCGATTCTACCGCGAACCGACCCGGTCTGCTTCTCCGACGGTACCGCCGGGCGGGGGACGGCGCCCACTTGTGGCGTCAGGGAATGGGCGAGAACTCGCTGCCGGCACCTTGGCCCGATGACGCTCGGGACGCGATCGCTTGGTCATGGAAACACCTACCGTGGAGGCTTCCGCGTACACATAGCTCGCGTCACCGGTATCCTGGTTAATCACGGAGGCATAGGGGAAGACGAGGGCCTCGTCCGGCCCCTCCTCGAGGTAGAAGACAAGACTGCCTCCGGTGATCTCGGTTAACAGGCGGCGCTGGGTGTGGCCGAAAGGCGGCACGTCGAGAAGCTCCGAGGCCACTACTTCACCCGCAGCATCCTGTACATCGAGACGCACGGTCGTCCACTCCGGTGTCCACGACGCAACCCCGACATTACAGCGGAAGAACTCGCCGTCGTTGAGGATTCCGGCGGCGTAGCCGAAGGTCCACCAGTCCACGGCCCGCTCCAATCCGGCTCCAGGGACGGTCTGGCCGTACTCCCCGGCGCTCCCGGCCGCCTCGGGGGTGTAGGTGCGGGAGGTCGCCAGAAAGTCACAGGTCTCGATGGGGTCGCAGGGGAGCCCGTAATCGGCGTAGGCGAGCATCGCCGCCGTTCCATTCAAGGCAAAAACCTCCGGCCCGAGAACATCCCACAGGTTGACCGTCTCCCACGGCCCGAGGGTGAAATCGAAAGTGGCAACCTCGAAGTTGACAGTGTCGCTTGGCAGCGCCTGGACCACTATCGGGAGGTCAAACTCGTGGGGGTTGTGGAGCGACAGATCGGTCATCCAGAAGGTCTCCCCAACCCCGGGGTTGTGTGCCGCCGCAGTGATCATCCAGTCTGCCGACAGCTGCGCCGCCGCCTCCGGAGGTCCGAGGAAGACAACTCCCACCATTAATCCGGTCAAAGCCCAACGCACTCTCGAGTTGTACATGTCCACCTCCGCCCTCCGTTAACAGCAACGATCGTGCCACCTCCGGACCACTCATCGTGGACTCCGCCCGGGCGGCGGTGTCCCTCGCAGGTGACACCTCCCGTTGGCTTTCGACTATAATTTCCCAAGGAGGTGGGTATGCGGGTTTCCGGAGTTCTCATGATCGGCGTCCTGATCGCGGCCGGCTTCGTCTTCTACCTCACCGGCCGCGACGCGACCACCAGCCTCGATGCCGTCGCAACGATCGCCGCCGACCTCCGCGAGGAGGGGGTTGCGGGCCGGCCCCTCGACCGCGCGGCCGCACAGCGAATGATCTCCGCCATGGAAGCCCTCTTGGCGGCGCCGGAGACCATCTCCGACCATGTTGAAGACCTCAGGTCCTTTGCCGCAACCGCCGCGGCCTGGGCGCAGGCCGCCGCTTCCCCGAGCCCCGAGCTGCGCACGGCGGTTTCCCTGAGAACTGCCGCCGGCGAGCTTCGTGAATATGCCATCCGCTCGACGCCAACCCATCTCACGCGGGCTCGGCGCTCCCTCGATGGCGCCCGTTCTGCTCTCGCCGGGGAGGCATCGGGATCGGGATCGGGTCCGGGCCTCGCGACGGACGCCGTCCGGGATCGTTTGGAGAACCTGCAGCGTTCCCAGCAGGAACAGCAGCAGGATTTGGCCGAAGAGCTCAATCGCTGAGTTGGAGATCTTCCAGGAGCTCGCCGGCCAGGTTGGTGGCAAGGAGAGGGCCGGCGCCCTGTTTGCGCAGATCGGCCGCCACCAGCGCGAGCCAGCGTTGGACAGCGGGTGTCCGCTCCACAGGGGCTACCTGCCACAATCTCACGACTGTGTCGCCGTGGTGCGGTGCGATGAGAGCCACCGGGTGCAGGGGCCGGGAGTGTTCCACCACCACACCCTCGACGAGAGCCGCAGCTTGGTCGGCGCGGAACCAAACTTCATCCCTCTTGAGCACCGCCCGCCCCCAGCGCCAAACCTCCGTTTCGAGCCCCCCAAGAGCGCGCTCGAGGTCCACACCGCCCGCGAGAACCAGGTGCGGCATCAGGCCTCCCCATCTGCGTGGCCGACGAAGGAAAGGACCACTCGCCGGCTTCGTGGCCGCAGATCGCACTCGACGAGGACTATCTGCTGCCAGGTTCCGATGACACAGCCTCCCGCGCCGACCGGAATACTCAGAGACGGTCCGAGCAGCGCCGCACGGAGGTGGGAGAAGCCGTTGCCGTCCCCCCACCTGAGGTCGTGGTGGTACGAGCCATCCGACGGCGCCAACCGCTCCAACGCCTCGTTCAGGTCACGCAGAGCACCGGGCTCGAACTCGATGGTGGTCACGGCCGCGGTGGAACCGGGCACGAAGACCGTCACCTGGCCCCGGGTTGCGCCGATTGAACCCAACCAAGCCGTCACCTCCCCGGTGAGGTCGATGATGTGGCCGTGTCCCTCGGTGGGGAGTTCGATTTCGTGTTGAATGATCTTCATGGGCGCAGTATAGCCGTCAGACTGTGGAAGCATGGCTTCTGGTAGGATATCCGCCGTGTATCTGGGGGGCGTATTGGCCGCGGCCATCGAGGCGCTGCTTCCCGGCCTTTGCCCGCACTGCGGGCGGCCCTTGCCGGGAGAGGACCGAGGTCTCTGTAGCGGATGCTGGTCGAGGATCATTCCGCTCGCCGGGGCCGCTTGTCCGCGGTGCGGCGTTCCCGTAGAGGATCCCTTGGAGCCCTGTCTGGGCTGCACCAGGAAGCCCCCTCCGCAGCAGGCAACCCTGATCTGGGGGGAGCACAACGGCGTGCTTCGGACCGCGATCCTCTCCCTCAAGCACGGTGGCAGAGACGATCTCGCACCACCACTCGGTGCCCGCCTGGCCGCAGCAGTGGCAGTCCTACCCTGGGCGGAGACCGTCGATACCGTCTCCTTCGTTCCCTCCCACTCGTTGCGTCGGTTCCGGCGTCCGTGGCCGGCGGCCGAGTTGCTAGCGCGAGCGGTGGCCAATGGTCTCGAGCGGCCTTGCGTGCCTCTGCTGCGGCGGCACGGTCTGGGTCGCCAGACCGGGCGATCTCGAGTCCGTCGTCTTGCCCTTCCACGCCGCAGCTTTTCCGCGACGGCACGAGCGAACCAGAGGCATATTCTGCTCGTGGATGACGTCGCCACGACTGGCAGCACCCTGAGACGGGCAGCCGAGACTCTCCGCCGAGTGGGTGCGGAGACCGTGTTCTGCGCCGCTCTCGCTCACGCCCCCGATCCGAGGAGATTTTCATGAACCTGTTTGACAACCTGGTCAAGTACGGGATGCCGCTGGTCCCAAAACCGATCGTGGGCCGCGTGGCGCGCCGCTATGTCGCGGGCGAGACTCTGGATGACGCCGTGCGCACCATCCGCGCGATCAACGACGAGGGGTCGATGGCCACGATCGACGTCCTCGGCGAGGAGGTCCGGGACCCGGAACCGGCAAAGGCAGCGGTGGTCGAATATCTCGAGCTCCTCGACCGGGTAGAGGCGGAGGGCCTGGACGCCAACGTCTCCATCAAACCGACGATGCTCGGCCTCAAGATCGACGAGGAGTTCTGCGGGGAGGCCGTAACGACCATCGTCGCCAGGGCGGCCGAGCTGGGCAACTTCGTGCGCATCGACATGGAGGACCACACCTGCACCGACGCCACCCTGCGCATCTACCGCCGGGTCGTCGAAACCCACCCCAAATCAGTCGGCGTGGCTCTGCAGTCCTACCTCCACCGGACCACCGCCGACGTCAACGATCTCCTCTCGCTGAACCCCAACATCAGGATATGCAAGGGGATCTACCGGGAGCCGCGGGCGATCGCGTGGAAGGAATTCGCGACGATTCGCTCCAATTTTGTCTACAACATGGAGAAGCTCCTCGACAATGGCGCCTACGTCGGAATCGCAACCCACGACACCCATCTGGTGTGGGCAGGGATGAGTACGGTCGACCGCCTCGGTCTCGACCGCCAAAGCTACGAGTTTCAGATGCTACTCGGGGTGGACCCCGAGCTCCGGCGCATCATCCTTTCCGCGGGACACCGGCTACGGATCTACGTGCCTTACGGCCGGGATTGGTATCCCTACTCCATGCGTCGCCTGCGCGAAAATCCCACCGTGGCCCACCACGTCTTGCGAGCGATGCTGGGTTCAGCATCCCGTTGAGACTGGGCCCAAAAGAGAGTATGCTGCTCCCAACGCGCTGCTGCGCGTTGGAGGCGAAAGATGTCCTTACGAGCCCTGAGACGTTGCATCCTCCCCGCTCTCCTGCTCGCCGCCGCGAGCACCGTATTTGGCGCTGTCCAGGCACGGGTCAGCGGCGTCGTCACCGACACCCAGGGCAACCCGTTGCCCGATGCGGTGGTCACCGTCACCTCGGACGAGGTCAGGAATTACGAGAAGGTGATCGAGGCTGATAAGAAGGGCAAATTCAAGATCGTCATCATCGATGCCACCCGGCGCTACATTTTTCACGTCGAGGCCCCGGGCTACCAGCCCCAGGACCGCCCAATCAAGGTCGGTATCGGCACGACGGACAACTTCTTCGAGTTCGAGCTCGATAGCTTGCAGGAGGCTGCAGCCGCTGGAGAGATCGAGGCCAAACAGCAGCCGGGGTACAAGGAATTCGAGGAGGGCAGGCTGCTCCTCAGGGCGGGCGATGATGAAGGGGCGCTGGTTAAGTTCAAGGAGGCCGTGGAAGCCATGCCTGACCTGGTGCCCGCCCTCAACGCCGTCGCCGAACTCAACTTCGAGGCCGGTCGCTACGAGGAGGCCCTGGCCGCAGCGCGAAAATGCCTGGAACAGGATGACGAGTCCGCCGAGTGCCTCGCCATCGCCGCCAACAGCTGTCAGGCACTCGGAGACGTCGAAGCACAGGCTGGATACACGGCCCGCTACCAAGAGCTCAATCCGGAAGATCCGACGGTCCTCTTCAACGAAGCGGTCGTCTTCCTCAACAAGATGGACGACGAAGGGGCTCGGCCGCTTCTCGAGCGTTGCCTCACATCCGACCCGGATTTCCCCGAATGCAACTTTGAGTTCGGGATGCTGCTGCTGCGTACTGGAGACATGGAGGGCGCCAAGAGCCATCTCGAAAAATATCTCGAGGTTTCGCCCGATGGCACCGACGCCGCCACGGCGAAGGAGACCATCAAGTACCTCTGATTGATCCAGGCATGCGAACGAGCGGTGAGCGAAATGGAGTGGCCGGGTGAGGACTCTGTGTATCGGTGTCGCCGGTGGTACCGGCTCGGGCAAGAGCACGGTGGCGCGCGAGATCGTCCGCCGCGTAGGCCCTGAGCGCATCATCACCATCAACCAGGATCGCTACTACCACGACCTCGCTCACCTCGACGACGCGCAGAGAACACACCACAACTTCGACCACCCCGCCGCCATCGAGGAGTCGCTGTTGGTGGAGCACCTCCGGCGCCTCAAGGCGGGCCGCTTTGTCGACCTGCCGGTCTACGACTTCGGCCGCCACGTCCGCACCACCGAAGTCGAAAGGGTCTCACCGAAGCCGGTGATTCTCCTTGAAGGGATTCTGCTTCTCGCTATTCCGGCATTGAGGGAGCAGCTCGACGTCAAGATATTCGTGGATATCGACGCAGACCTACGCTTCATTCGCCGTCTCAGACGGGACATCGCCGAGCGCAATCGTACGGTCGAGAGCGTGATCGATCAGTACCAGGCGACTGTACGGCCCATGCACCTTGAGTTCGTGGAGCCCTCGAAGCGCTGGGCCGACGTCATCATCCCGGAGGGTGGTTTCAACACCGTCGCCCTCGACCTCGTCATCAGCCGCATCCTGCAAACGCTGCAATCCTCGACTGGTTGAGATCTGCGGGTTAGCGCGACGCCGGAGGCGGACGGCGGCGACGCCGGGTGCGGAGCTCCTCCTCCTTGAACATGAACTTGACCGAGCGTTTGAAGAGTAGAAGGTTGGGGGCGTCGGTACGGTTCAGCTTGATACAGGTCTTGTCATACCACTCGATCCAACCCTTGAGCTCGGTGCCGTCGAAGAGAACCACCACCATCGGAGTGCGGTTCTGCATTTGCTTGAGGTAGTAAAAGCTCTCCGCATTTGTCTGCTCGGCAGGCACCTGCTTACGGCGGCCGGTGGTTCGGGTCGGGAACTTATCCATCATTTCGGTCATCGAAGGCCGGATCAACTTGCGGTCGGACATTCGTCGTCTCCTCACGCCCCATGCTGAATGACATCGGGGTCCGGGAAGCATGAAGTCGGCTGGTTCTAAAACATACCCTACCAGAAATTCCGACAGGTGTCTTCCCCCGGACTCCGTGATGCAAAACGTGGGAGACGCCGACGCAGATCAGCGGGAATTCCGCTGCCCCTCGGAGTATTGGTCGACCTCGTGCGAAAGGCAGCACATGAGTCGACCACAGAGGCCGGAGATCTTGGTCGGATTGAGGCTCAGGTTCTGGCGTTTCGCCATGCGCACCGTCACCGAGTGGAAACGATTCATGAAGGTCGTGCAGCAGAGAGAACGGCCACATGGACCAAGACCGCCGCACAGACGAGCGCCGTCGCGTACGCCCATCGATCGCATCTCGATTCTCCGACGGAAGCGCTTGCCGAGGTCTCGTTGCAGCGGTCGATAATCCACCCTTTTCTCGGCCGAGAAGTAGATCACCGCCTTGCGTCCGGAAAGAGGCAATCGCACCTTGAAGGGATGCAGCTCCAGCTCGAGCTCTTTGGTTCGGCGCCGAAGATAACGTTCAATCTCACATTCGAGGTGCCCGGTGTCCTCGTGCCGCTTTTCATCCTCGGCGGTGGCACGACGGACGATTCGCGCGGCTGACCTCCGCGGGTGCTTGAAGGGCGGCAGAGCGAAGGCGGTCACTCTCCCCAGGTACTGTCCATCGGGGGTGTCGACGATACAGGCCTCGCCGTGCCGGAGCTCGAGCTTGCCGGCGCGGCACGCCAGGGGCGGTTGGTCGGGATCCACCATCACCGGAATCCAGTCCTCGACTCTGGGCGCCACCATGCACTGCACAAGGTCCGACGTCACGGTGTTTGCTCCGGGCTCAACGAAGCCACGACTTGCTCCTCACCGGCCCTGACCTTTTGTTCACCCTCACGCCGCGCCTCTTCGAGGGCAGTTACCAACTCTGGACGTTCGCCGGCCAGGAGCTGGGCGGCGAAGAACGCCGCGTTGCGCGCGCCGGCCGGCCCGACGGCAAAGGTCGCCACCGGGATGCCCGCCGGCATCTGAACCGTGGACAGCAGCGCGTCGACACCATCGAGCACCCCTCCGGGGAGGGGCACGCCGAGGACCGGCCGCAAGGTGTGGGCGGCCACGACTCCGGCCAGGTGGGCGGCCATGCCCGCAGCGCAGATGAAAACCCGGCAGCCCTGGGCCTCCGCCGTCCGCACGAGATCGACCGTTCGTCCAGGCGTGCGGTGCGCCGATGTCACGTGGACCCCGAACTCGACACCGAGCCGGCGCAGTACATCTGCGGCCCCTTGTAAGTGTTTCCAGTCGCTGGCCGAGCCCATCAGAATGACGACCTCACGGTCTGCCATCGGAGCTCCCGAGGGTGCGCAGCGTGTCCCTTCCGATGTCGGACCGATACCACATCCCGTCGAAATGGATCTTGTGAACCCCGCCGTAGGCCACCTCAAGCGCTTCGAGAAGGGTGGCGCCCCGGCCGCAGACCGAGAGGACCCGCCCGCCCGCGGTGAGCAAACGGCCTCCCTCGCTGCGGGTGCCCGCGTGGTAGACGGTCACGCCGGGCAAAGCCAGCGCTTCGTCGACCCCGGTGATCTCGTCGCCCTTCCGTGGACCGGCAGGATAACCCTTCGATGCCAGCACCACGCACGCAACCGCCTCCTTCCGCCACTCGAGGGTCCTGGTGTCGAGGGCGCCATCGGCGGCGTCTCGGGCGATTTCCGCCAGGTTGTCATCCAGCCGGAGGAGTATGGCCTGGGTCTCGGGATCGCCGAAACGACAGTTGAACTCAAGCACTTGAGGGCCGGCAGTGGTCATCATCAGTCCGACATAGAGGACCCCGCGGTACTCCCGGCCCTCCGCAGCCATGCCCTCGATCGTCGGCCTCACGATCGTGTCGAGAATCAATCGACTGGTCCCCGGCGGTATCACCAGCGCGGGCGAGTGGGCGCCCATGCCGCCGGTGTTGGGTCCCTCGTCGCCGTCCCCGGCCCGCTTGTAGTCGTGGGATGTCGCGACCGGCACCACTTCGGAGCCGTCGCTGATCACCATGTAGGAGACCTCGTTTCCGACCAGACACTCCTCCACCAGCACCTTGTCGCCGGCGTCGCCGAAGCGCCGCTGGACAAAGAAGGCATCGAGCGCCTCTTCGAGATCGTCCTTGGTGCGGACGATCAGCACCCCTTTGCCGGCCGCAAGGCCATCCGCCTTGAAGACCGCCGGTAGTCCGATCTTGTGCGCAGCCGCAGCCGCCTCGTCCCGGTTTCGGACGACGACGGCATCGCCGGTGGGAATGCCGTGCCGTTGGCAAAACTCCTTGGCGAAGACCTTGCTGGCCTCGATCTCGGCGGCATCCCTGCTTGGACCGAACAGGCGTAGGCCACGGCGCTCGAACTCTTCCCCGATGCCCAGCACAAGGGGCAGCTCCGGGCCGACGATGGTGAGATCGATCCGCAGATCGGAGGCTGCCTCGGCCACCCCGGGAAGGTCGTCCGCCGTCACCGGCAGGAGGTCCGCAGCTTGCGCGATGCCCGGATTGCCGGGGGCGGCAAAGACCTCGCTCACCCCGTTTGAGCGTCGCAGGGCGTGGACGATGGCGTGCTCGCGGGCACCGGAACCGAGAACGAGAACCCGCATACCCCTCTCAGCCCCGCGCCTGGAGAAGGGTGAGAAAGGCGGTTTGCACGATGTCGGCCGCCGAGCACCCCCTGCTGAGGTCGTTGGCCGGCTTCGCAAGGCCCTGCATCAGAGGCCCGAGAGCGCGCGCGCCGCCGAGGCGTTCCACCGCTTTGTACGTTATGTTTCCGGAATCGAGATTCGGGAAGACCAGCACGTTGGCCCGCCCAGCCACTGCCGAGCCCGGCGCCTTTTTCTCCCCGATGCGCGGCACCAGCGCCGCGTCGAGCTGGAGCTCGCCATCGAACGAAAATCCCGGATCTCGACGTGCAAGCTCACGGCGGGCTGCCTCGACCTTCTCCACCAGCGGGTGGCTGGCGGATCCTTTGCTGGAGAAGGACAGCAGGGCCACACGGGGTTCGCCGCCGACGATGGAGCGAAAGGTGGCGGCAGCGGAAATCGCGATCTCCGCGAGCTGTCCAGGATCGGGGTCGGGCATGACCGCGCAGTCGGCGAAGACCATCACGCCGTCCGAGCCCCATTCCGGATCGGGATGGATCATTATGAAGGCCGAGCTGATGGTCCGTAGACCTTCACCGGGACCGATGCAGTGAAGCGCCGCGCGTACGGTGTCCGCAGTCGTCCGTACCGCACCACCGATCGAGCCGTCCGCGCCGCCGGTGGCCACCAGGAGGGAGGAGAAGTAAAGGGGGTCTATTACTGCTTGGCGAGCCCCCTCCGAAGACATCCCCTTGTGGGCGCGGCGTTCGTGCAGGAAGACCGCGAGCTCCTCCCGACGCGGATCCTCGGCCGGGTCCGTCACCTCCACGCCCCGTCTTTCGAGGTCGTCGTGCGCCTCCTCCCGGGACGAGGTCGGACAGAGGAGAGTAACCTTGCAGCCTCCGCTTTCGGCGAGCGTCAGGGCCGCCTCAATCACCCGCGGATCGTCGCCCTCCGCAAGAGCGACTCGACCGCCGAGGGAAGCCGCTCGTGCTTCGAGCTCGTCGAGAAACTGCAAAACTCCTCCCGGCCCACATTGTACCCCAACGATGCCGTGATCGGTCGGGAAGCAACGGTGCCACGAGATGGTTATACAGCCGACGCTCTCCGAAGGAGGTACAATGCGCATCGCATCCGATATCACATGTTTGATCGGGAAGACCCCCTTGGTTCGGCTCAACCATCTGGCCGCAGGTCTCCACGGGGAGGTGGTCGCCAAGCTCGAGTTTTTCAACCCGGCGCACTCGGTGAAGGACCGTATCGGCCTTGCCATGGTCGAGGCCCTCGAACGCGAGGGTGGGCTCAAACCCGGTGTTTCGACCATCATTGAGCCAACCTCTGGCAACACCGGGATCGCGCTGGCCATGGTGGCGGCCGCACGGGGTTACCGCTGTATCGTCACCATGCCCGAATCGATGTCCATCGAGCGCCGACGGGTACTCGATCTGCTCGGGGCGGAGATCCACCTCACCCCAGCCGCCGAAGGGATGAACGGCGCCGCAGCCCGAGCCCGTGAGCTGTTGGAGGAGATCCCGGATGCGGTGATACCACAGCAGTTTTCCAACCCGGCCAACCCCGAGGTTCACGCCACCACCACCGCCGAGGAACTGTGGCAGGACACCGATGGAAAGCTGGACGTGTTCGTGGCCGGGGTTGGAACCGGCGGCACCCTCACCGGCGTCGGGCGGGTGTGGCGCCGACGAAAACCGGAGCTGCACATCGTCGCCGTGGAGCCTGTGGATTCCCCGGTTCTCTCGGGGGGTGAGCCGGGTTCCCACAAGATCCAGGGAATCGGCGCCGGTTTCGTGCCTGAAAACCTCGATGTCTCACTCATCGATGAGGTGGTTACGGTGGACAACGACCAGGCCTTTTCCACCGCCAAACGGCTCGCGCGGGAGGAGGGAATTCTCGCAGGCATCTCAACGGGCGCCGCCTGTGCCGCCGCTCTCGAGGTTGCGGCTCGCGCCGAGATGGCGGGGAAGCTGATCGCCTTCATCGCCCCATCCACGGCCGAGCGATACATTTCAACGGATTTGTTTGCAGACCTCTGAGTTAAAAGGTCGAGTGCTGGGAGTCGAGAGATGGGCCGTCACACCGGAAGACGGACCCAGAGTGGCTGCGGGTCGATGCTCACCTCAACGGGCAGGTTGCCGACCACGTCGCCGTCGATCTGGTAGGGGACCTCGGCGCCCGGTGGGGCCGGCGCGAGAACAACCCTGTCCACGAGCTCTCGAGAAACGTCGTCGCGGGAGAGATGGCGGCCGGCGGGAATGCCGAGCAGGAAGCCAAGCGCCGGCCGGCGGCCGATGCTCTTCTGTACGACGACTTCGAAATCGTCGCGGAACGGATCAGCTCCGGGCGTGGCCCTGTGGCGACCGGCATAGCAGCGGGACTTGCCGACCACGACCCACCCGGCCTCGACGGTCTTACCGCCGAGGATAACGCTCATCCGCGGAAGCGGATCTCCCCTGACCGTCTCGAGCGCCGCCTGGAGGATCACGCCCGCCCGCCCGCCGAGCAGTTTGAAGGTCGGCACCAGGTGCTCCAAGACGTGCGAATCCGGACCGGCGGAGAGCATGAGCAACACGATGTCATCACGGTCGCTCCGCCCGACCCGCATCGGACGATCCTCGCCGGCGAGCAAGGGGGCAAGGGCGCGTGCAGCCGGCCTCGGAACTCCGAGCTCGTAGGCCAGGACGGAGGAGGTGCCGCCGGGCAGGGCGCCCATCGCGGTGGCGCTGCCCAGGAGACCGCGGGCGACCTCGTTATAGGTTCCGTCGCCGCCGTAGGCGAGGACCAGCGGTCGGTCCTCCGCCACCGCCTGCCGGGCAAGCTCCTCGGCATGACCCGGGCAGTCTGTCGGCCACCATTCGAGCACGGCGCCCGAAGCGCTGGCCGCGGCGTCGAGAGCACGCCGACCGCGCAGCAATCGACCACCACCGGCGGTGGGGTTCAGGATGACGGGGACCGCACTCACTCACTCTCCTCGAAGAGCTCGCCGTTTGCTCGTTGAGGTTCGAGCCCGAGATGGCGATAGGCACGCGCGGTGACCATGCGTCCACGGGGCGTGCGCTGGAGCATACCGATCTGGAGCAGGTACGGCTCGTTGATGTCTTCGAGGGTCCCGCGGTCCTCTCCGATGGACGCTGCCAGGGCCTTGAGGCCCACCGGCCCACCGTCGTAGACATCGACGATTGTGGTCAGGAGCTGGCGATCGAGGTGGTCGAGACCGAAGGCGTCGACCTCCATCTGCTCGAGGCCCCACCGTGTCGCTTCGAGGTTCACGTCGTCCGAACCCAGGTGGTGGGCGAAGTCGCGCACCCGCCGGAGAAGCCGGTTGGCGATCCGTGGCGTCCCGCGCGAGCGCTTCGCGATTTCGGAAGACGCGTCGGTGGCCACTGGGATGCCCAGGATCCCCGCCGACCGGCCGACGATCGTGGCCAGGTCCTCCCCGGGGTAGAACTCGAGTCGGTGGACGATGCCGAAACGATCGCGCAGCGGCGCGGTGAGGAGGCCGGTGCGGGTCGTGGCGCCCACCAGGGTGAAACGCGGCAAGGTCAGACGTACGCTGCGTGCGGCCGGCCCCTGACCGATCACCAAATCGAGCTCGAAGTCCTCCATGGCGGGGTAGAGAATCTCCTCGACCGCCGCCGGGAGGCGGTGGATCTCGTCGATGAAGAGCACGTCGCCGGCCTGCAGGTTGGTGAGCATGGCAGCGAGATCGCCGGCCCGCTCCAGGACCGGACCCGAGGTGAGATGGAGCTGTGCCTCCATCTCGGTGGCGACGATGTATGCGAGGGTGGTCTTGCCCAGACCCGGCGGTCCGAAGAGCAGCACGTGGTCCAGAGCTTCGCCGCGGTCGCGGGCGGCGTTGATGAAGACCCCGAGATTGGTGATCAACCGGTGCTGGCCGACAAATTCCTCGAGACGCCGCGGGCGGAGGGTTTCCTCGAACGGCCCCTCACCCGCTCTGGCCTCTCCGGTCAAGACCTCGTCGCTCATGGGGAGACTTTAACCTAATCCAGCGGAACCGGAATAGAAAAACGTACGTCTCCGCTTGAGTCAGGGAACGGACATATCAGCGCCCCGAGCCGGCATGGCGCAGCCGGGAGCG
>Ga0209013_10000938_pt1 | contig 26810 bp, 29 predicted proteins | sample Cruoilmetagenom2_FD_187291 | JGI IMG/M metagenome (GOLD analysis project Ga0209013, IMG submission 187291) | Oil polluted marine microbial communities from Coal Oil Point, Santa Barbara, California, USA - Sample 2 (SPAdes) (version 2) | ecosystem: Environmental > Aquatic > Marine > Oil seeps ...
AATTAAGGAGCTTATCGAATTAGCAATGTTGTCACCGACCTCCTACAATATTCAACACTGGAAATTTGTAGTAGTAGATGACCCAAAACTTAGAAACGAAATTAAAGAAGCTGCTTATGGTCAAGTCCAGGTAGCGGAAGCTTCGGCATTGATCCTTGTTGTTACAGACACAAAAGCATGGGAAAAGGATATGTCTGAAAAATGGACGAATGTACCAAAAGAGATTGGTGACTATATGGCAACATCTGCACATGAATTCTATTTAAACAGAGAGCAATTACAACGTGATGAAGCGATACGATCTGCTTCCTTTGCAACTCAAACATTAACGCTTGCTGCAACATCAATGGGTTTTGGAAGTGGTATCATGATAGGCTTTGATTTTGACAAAACAGCAGAATTGATTAACTTACCCAAGAACCATATTATTTCAAATATAGTGGTTATAGGTAAAGGAATACAAGATGCAAATCCTCGAGGGGGACAAATGCCTGTTGAAAATGTTTTAATAAAAAATAGATTCTGAAACAAAATTCTTGAAGAAAGAACAAATAACAATGAATCAATATACCCTATCCATTTTAGCAATATTAGGTGGTGTTTTTTTAGCCGCTCAGGGTGGATTGAATTCCAACTTAGGCGTATTGCTTAAAAATCCATTATTGGCATCTGTGGTGGCATTTTTCAGTAGTACCATATTTGCCTTTGCTTTTGTTCTATTAAGTGTGAAAAGTGCACCAAATTGGATGGAGATAAGGCAAATTCCGGTTTACCTATGGTTTACAGGTGGTCTGTTTAGTGTTTTAGGAATTAGTTTATACTATTACACGATTCCTAAATTAGGAATTTCTACTATGATCTCGTTAGGGTTATTTGGTCAACTTGCGTTTTCAGTTATTGCAGGTCACTTTGGTTGGTTAAATCTACCTGCAGAACCAATAACCATTAAAAGGTTATTGGGTTTAATCACAATGATTACCGGAATTTTATTGATTAATATAAAATAAAAATTAATAATCATTATGATTGATCAAAAGCACAAAAGTTTGAACCTATAATTAAGAAAATTAACCTTAAAATTTTAAAGTAACATATAGGCTTAGTATTCGTCTATGGGTATATTAAATATTATAAATAAAATGAAAACCAGGAAAATCAAAATTTTACTTTCAGTACTTTTTATTGTTCTCGTTCAATATAGTATGAGTGCTCAAATAGCAGAAAAAATTGAGTTGACTAAAGACAATCTACTTTTAGGACTAGGAACACAGTACATCTTAAAATCTGAAATATTGCAGGAAGATCGTCCAATTATTATTTCATTACCTATTGGGTATAAAGATAATGATGCTAGCTATCCTGTTCTTTATCTTCTAGATGGTCTGGGAAATATCAAACATGAAGTTGGTACAGTAGAACTTTTAACAGAATCAGGCATTATTCCGCCAATGATTATTGTTGCTATAGAGAGTTTAGATAGGTCAAGAGATTTAACACCATCAAATGCAGGACAGGATGTTTATGGAGGAACCGGTGATACAGGGATACCCCAAAGTGGTGGAGCTCCAGAGTTTCTTGAGTTTTTAGAGAAAGAATTAATTCCGTATGTAGAGTCAAACTATCGAACTCACCCCTTTCGCCTTTTAGAAGGGCATTCTTTTGGAGGTTTATTTAGCACATATACGCTCATGGAAAAGCCAAAGATTTTTGATGCTTTTATCATTCAATCTCCTGCTTTATGGTGGAATAAAGAAGAGATGACAGAAAAAGCTAAAGAATTTTTCAAATCTAATGTTAACTTAGATAAATCGGTTTACTTTGGAATTGGCGGAGGAGATGGTTGGGGAATGCGACAAGAATTAATTCGTTATGTTGATGTTGTAAAGCAGAGTACACCTAAAAATTTTCATTGGATGCATGAGGAAGTTGGTGATGAAGGCCATGACGATGCTCGATTACTTCTAAATTATTATGGGTTAAAATTTGTGTTTTCTGATTTAAAAGCTTCGGAAGAATTACTCATGAATTATAGTGACGAAGCATTTTTAAAAGGTGAACAGAATCTAATAGACAAGTATGGTAAAAACGTTAGAAGGCCCGCTGGAGACTATTTTGATATAATTACAAAACTGTTAAATGACAAAAATGACTTGGAAGCAATTACTGTACTTAAAAGGGCTTCAGAAGCATATCCAAAGTATGCTATGCTATTAAATAATTTAGCTCAGTTGTATGAAAAAACAAATCAAATAGATAAAGCGATTGAGGCTTATAAGTCAGGAATTAAGATTTCAAAAAAATTAAAATTAGGACAAGAAGAAGGTTATCAAAAAGAGATTGATAGACTGGAAAACAAATAGGTATAGTATAAAAATTATAAAATACTTTTTATGAAATACGTTGGCAGTAATTAAATTAAGGATATGAAAATAATAATTCAAATACTTCAAATATTTTCACCTAAACTTGCTTCCAGGATAGCTTACAAATTTATGAGCAACCCAAGAACAAGAAAATTAAGAGATTCTGAGGAAAGAGTTCTTAGTAAATCTATCATGGAGAAGATAACATACAAGAATTTTCAAATTCAGAAATATCAATGGGGAAATCAAAATCATAAAACAGCACTTCTAATTCACGGGTGGGAAGGACAAGCTGGAAATTTTGCAGCAGTTGTAGATAATTTAGTACAAAAAAAATATAATGTTGTTGCCTTTGATGCTATGGCACATGGTAAAAGTTCATTAGCAAAAACAACTATGTTTGAATTTTCCGAATTTTTAGAATCTCAATTTACTATTCTAAATCCAAACTTAATCATAAGTCATTCATTTGGAAGTGTAAATACTGCAACAATTTTTAGAAATAATCCAGAATTTAATTTAGATCTATGGATTATGATTACTACTCCTCATAAATTTATGACTCGTGTAAATGAAATAACAAACCATTTTGGCATAAAAAATAAGGCAAAAATGGAATTGATAAAACTCATTCAAGATGACACAAATGAAAATATTAATAAGCTTGATATGGGTGTATATTGTCAAGAATTGTATAATGTGAAAAAGGCGATAATTGTTCATTCAAAAACTGACAAAGTATTGCCTATTGAAGGAGCAAGAGAAGTAGCCAAAGTTTTTGAAAAAAGTAAGCTGATAGAGTTAAACCATTTAGGACATTATAGCATACTTTGGTCAGATGAATTAAATAAAATAATATCTCAAAACGTTGCATAAAAAAAGTAGAAATAACAGTCTTGCATAAATAATAATTATCCCATGGTAAGAATTAAAATAAAAGGATTAGGAGAAATAGTGTTAAGAGTAAATGATATGGAGTTAATGAAAAATTTCTATCAAAATATTTTAGGATTAGAATTAATTAGGAGTTCTAAAGACTATACGTTCTTTAAAATAGCTGAAGGCTATAAAGGCCATACACAAGTTATTGCACTTTTTGCGAAAACTAACTTGAACGCTTTTAATGAAGAATTAGGAGATATTGAATCAAGACGTTCTAGTTTACACCATGTTGCTTTAGAAGTTGATATAATAGATTATGATGGAATAATTGACCTTTTAAAAAAACAAAGCATTGAATTTGTAACGGAGGTTTTTGAATGGGTAAAATGGAAGTCTATTTTCATTAAAGATCCGGAAATGAATATCGTTGAATTTGTGTGTTATGATTCAAATTTATAACATAAAATGAAAGAAAGATTAAATATTATAAATGCCAATATTGATAATTTAACGTCGCTTTGGAAATCATCAAGTATACCTTTTCAATCCTATTATTCCGATTCTAAATTTAGTTATTGTTATATTGAAAATTCAGATTGGCCAAATAAACTTTGGTTGAATCAGGATGTTGATCAAGAAATTATTCCTTTAATTAAAGAAAAAATATTGTCAATTTCTGTCCCTCTAATAATTCCCTATTGGGATATTTATGAAAACAATTTTTCTGAAGATCTAGAGGAGCAAGGATTCACAAAATTATTCGAACAAGTAGGGATGTCTTTAAAAATAAGTAAGCCTCTAAAAACCCAAGACAATTTAAATATCCAACTAGTCTCTAACAATTCTCAAACTAATCTTTGGGCTAAATTATTCGAAATGTCATTTGGATATAAGATACCTGAAGAAATACTTTTAGAAACCAAGAATGAAATTGACTATTACATAGCATATACTCAAAACCAAGCCGTCGGCACAGCTATTTCATATAGAACAAATAATATTATGGGTATTCATTCGGTTGGCATTCCGCCAGAAATAAGAAGAAAAGGTTATGCCGAGCAAATAATGAAATTACTAATAAACTCAGCTGTTGAAGATAATTGTGATTATATGACGTTACAAGCATCTGATATGGGTAAAAATTTATATTTAAGCTTGGGCTTTAAAGAACAATTTATTATAAAGAATTACAAACTCCAATAACTTTAGAAACTTATGAATGTAAACTTTAAAAATTTCAATATAGTCGAATTTGATACTCAACAAGGGAAAGCATTTTTCAATTTAATTGATACGAATAGAGCACGGCTTTCAGAGTATTTTGCCGGCACAGTTGCCAATACAAAAACATTAGAAGACACACTCAATTATTGTAAACTTATAGATCAAAGAGTGAAAAATAAAAGCTATTTTCCTTTTATTATAATTAATAAAGAAAACAATTCATTCATCGGATTAATAGATATTAAAAATATGGATTGGGGAGTTCCAAAAGCAGAAATAGGCTATTTTATAGATTTTGAATATGAAGGAAAAGGAATCATTTCTCAAGCATTAAATTATGTAATAGTGTATTTAACAAAGGAGTACCATTTTAAAAAATTACTATGTCGTGTAAACAGTAAAAATTTAGGAAGTATCAATGTTGCTTTGAAAAATGGATTTGAATTAGAAGGAACTATCAGAAATGACTATAGAACAACAAACAATAAAGTAGTAGATTTGAATTATTATGGCAAAGTTCTTTAATCTCAATTAATTTTTAGTATGAAACTCAGTACATCGCAAATCAGTTATTAGACAATATGAAATTTTTAGGAAATACTGACGAATACCTTCAACTTCAAACACTGGAAAAACAAAACTGCGATGTTTTTAATGACGTCATTGAAAGTAGTTTAACAATTTTATGGTTTGAATCAGATTTCAATGAACTATTGATTGATGGAAAGAAACAAATTTTTGATAAAAATCAAATAGTTTTTCTAACAGAGTTCCACAAGGTTACGGTAAATCATATTGAAAATATTAGATTTCTAAGATTTAACAGACCTTTTTATTGCATTCTCGACCACGATATTGAAGTGGGTTGTAAGGGAATACTGTTTTTCGGAGCCTCTCAACTTCCAATCATTCAAATTCCGGATAACGAATTAGAACAATTTGAAACTCTCTGGAAAATGTTTAGTATTGAGATGCAATCTAATGATAACTTGCAAATTGACATGTTACAAATGATGTTAAAACGATATTTGATCTTGTGTACCCGATTGTTTAAAGCTCAAGAGCATTATCCTGATGAAAAAATTGAATCAGATATTATTAGGCAATTTAATTTTTTAGTAGAGCAGCATTTCAAAACGAAACACAGTGTAGCAGAATATGCTGAGCTATTAAACAAATCCCCAAAGACTTTATCCAACATTTTCTCAAAGATCAGTTCTAAAACACCTTTGCAATATATCCAAGAAAGAAAAATGTTAGAAGCCAGAAGATTACTGCGTTATTCAGATTTACAAATTCAAGAGGTTGCCTATGAATTAGGTTATGATGACATCCAAACTTTTAGTCGTTTTTTTAAGAAACAAGAAGGTGTTTCTCCATCAGAATTTAAAAGCAATGTCTAAAAAGAAAAACTCGAGCATTAACGAATAATACTTTTTTAAGACTCCTTTTTATATTTTACATTGGTTTGGAGTCTCAATAATTCTTCAAAAGAAGTCAAATTCCCTAAAAATAATCGCCATAAAAAGCTTATTGGGAATAATTGACAAGCCTTCGGGAAACCTTACCTATCAACTACCTTTTCATTTATTGCACCTTTGTACTATCAAATAATCGAATAATAATTAAAAAATAAAATTATGACAATAGTTAACAAAAAAAACAGGTATTTAAAATTGGCCTTAATTAACAAAAGTGCACTTACGAATTGGAATAACAGAAGACGTTATTCCTAATTTATCAAAATCAAATTAGTTTAATATTAAAATAGAGAAATTATGAAAACACTAGAAAATAGTTCAGATTATGAAAATTTATTAAAACAAGACAAACCAATATTATTAGATTTTTATGCAGATTGGTGTGGACCATGTCAATCATTATTACCCACTGTAGAAAAATTATCTAAAGAATATAGTGATACGGTTGAAATTCAAAAAGTTAATGTTGATCAAAATAGTGAGTTGGCAAAACAATTTGAAGTAAGAAGTATCCCTGCATTGTTCTTTATAAAGGATTCAAAAGTAATTGATAAGATAAATGGAGTAATTCCTGAAGCTATTTTAAGAGAAAAAATTGAGGTAATCCTTAATTAAAAAGTTAACAGAGAAACTTCTATATAAAATGTAATAGTTCGATTTAGTCTCTCATCTTTAATGTATATTAATTTAATTATATCTCTGTTTATACCAAATACTCTTTCTAAATCCATTCAGAAGTTCATTAAACTGTATCAATCAAATAATTTCTTTAAATTTGAGGGTTACTTATGAATAGAGATATAATTGATATTAATGATTTTACTGTTCTTGTAGAGGAAGCCAATGCAGAAAAACCAACTATAGATTCCTGCTTCTTTGATGAGCCTATTATTGCTGTAGCATTCTATGGTTCAGGCAACGTAAATCTTTCCGTTAAGTACAAGAGCAAAAAAAAAGAATTCGATCATACTAAGGGTTTAGCTTTATCTTTTTATGCAGATGAGCAGGTTGAATTTGTTCACACCGTTTCTGCCTCACGGCCTCTTCAATGTATTGTAATTGCCACTGCAGCGCGGAATCTAGAGCAAATGCCAAACCAAGAGGGAGAACTTTTTGGTGAACTCTTGCACCAGCTTGTTCATCCAAAAGACCATTATGTTGAAGGCCCTGCTTTTTTAATGACTCCAGAAATGCAAGACATAGTAGATCAGGTATTCCATATCAACTATAAGGGTAAAGCAAAAATGATGTTTTTTAGAAGTCAGATGACATCTTTGCTTGCCCATTTTTTTGGACAACTTTCAACTATACATGATAAACCAATTCCACAGGTAGAAAGAGAGAAATTGATAATGGCTCAAGAAATACTAACTAACAACCTTGAATCTCCACCTTCATTAACCGAGCTTGCAAAGGAAATAGGAATGAATACCTTTAAACTCAAAAAGAACTTTAAAGAGTTTTTTGGTGTACCAGTTTTTAAGTACCTCCAAAATGAGCGCCTTACTTTAGCTCATAAAATAATTCGAAATCAGGATGCAACAGTTCAAGAAGCGGCCTGGCATGTAGGCTATGATAGCTTGAGTTCCTTCTCTAACGCCTTCGAAAAAAAGTTCGGCTATCGCCCAAGTCAGATTAAATAGCAACTTTTCGAACAAATTATTATCCTTTTAAGACCAACCATTCTTTTGTCTTCAACATAACTTTGTCATGTAATTATAAATTATATAAACATGAAAACAAAACGAGCAATTTTATTAGGTGTAGCCATTTGGATTATTGGCATACTATTTTATTCAATTTCCTATTATGTACCCATTTTAGAAAATACAGCTACACAGGCAAACGTTGTATTGTTTGTTGTGGTAATGCCATTAGTCTGGTTGGGTTGTTCTTTCTATTACAAAATAGATAACAAAACCCATGGGATTAAAGTGGGCCAAACCATGCTGTTAACTGCAGTTGCATTGGATGCACTAATAACAGTGCCATTCTTTGTGATACCGAATGGTGGTAATCATTATAGCTTTTTCACATCTCTAGGGTTCTGGATTATTGCTTTTGAATTTCTACTAGTAGCCAGTTTATACTGGTATGCTCGTGTATATCCTAACAAGATTATATCAAAACAATAAAATCATGGATCTCACTTTTGAAAATATAGCAATTACCGCCCTCGTAGTATTAACTGGATTATCAGCAGGATTATGCTTTACATGGTCTAATGCTATAACACCAGGAATTGGCAGAATGGATGACTCGGACTATTTAAGCGCTTTTCAACACATGAATAGAACCATAATAAACCCACTGTTCATCATTATTTTCTTTGGACCATTCTTTCTAAGTCTCATCAATTTGTATGCCTTTAGAAATGCATCAAATTCATTAATCTGGTTATTAATCTTGGCAACAGCTTTCTATTTTTTGGGAGTTGTATTAGTCACCATTTTTGGAAATGTACCGCTTAATGAAATGTTAGATAAAACCAACTTAACTTCTGCCAGTATTGAAGAATTAAGAAGCCTTCGAGAAACATTTGAGGTAAAATGGAATCGTTTACACCTAATTAGAACGATTACCTCATCCCTATCTTTCGTTTTACTCATAATTACGCTAATTGAATCAATAAAACAAACTATTAACCTTTAAACTAAATACTATGCCATTTTTTAATCATTTAGATGAGTTATCAGATATTTCAGATATCACTTTCAACGACCGAAAACGATTAGGACCTATGGACAAGGTGTCCCATCGAATTATGAGAGGAAAGTCAATATTCACTTCAGCAGACAAAGAAATAATGGCTGCTTATGTTTCAGGACTTAATGCTTGTAGTTTTTGCTATGGTTCTCACAAGGCTGTTGCACAACAATTCGGTGTAGATCCAGACATTATCGAAAAACTGGTCGATGATATTGACACAGCTCCTATGGAAAATAAGTTGAAACCCATTTTTAAATATTTGAAAAAACTTACTTTAAGTCCGAGTAAATTAACACAAAAAGATGTTGACTTGGTAAAACAAGCAGGATGGTCTGAAAACGCCCTTTATGATGCTATATTAATTGGGTGTCTCTTTAACTTTTACAATAGATTACTTGATGGGCATGGCATTAAAGGAAATAAAGCCATTTATCAATTTGGAGGAGAGCACTTACATAAAAATGGGTACGAAGTACCCTGGTTTATTGGTTTGATCAAGAATACAATAAAAAAAAGTAAACTGAAAAAACTCAATGAACTGAAAAAGAATTAATTCTAATAACTCAATTTATTAACCCAAACCTAATTAAATATGATACTATTAATCGTAGCGATTATTCATACAATAATCAATTTAATAATAATATTAACCTTTTAAAATCAATAAATTATGAAAAATAACATTTTAGTAATCGGCGGAAATGGTAAAACAGGGCGCAAAGTAGCAAACAGATTAAAAGAATCAGGTCACAATGTAAGAATTGGTTCACGATCAGCATTACCTCCATTTGATTGGGATAACTCTCAAACTTGGACTAGAGCTATGGAAGGAATGGATAAAGTATATATTACTTTTCAGCCTGATTTAGCAGTTCCTGGTGCATTGGAGGCTATTGAAGAATTAACCAAACAAGCTAAAAAATGCAATGTAAAAAAATTAGTGCTTTTATCAGGTAAAGGGGAAAGAGAAGCTGAACTTTGTGAGCAAGTAATCATACATTCTGGTATTAATTATACCATCGTACGTGCCAGTTGGTTTAATCAAAACTTTAGTGAAAGCTTTTTCCTAGAACCTATTCTTGAAGGATTTGTTGCATTACCAAAAGCAGAAGCAAAAGTGCCTTATGTAGATACTGATGACATCGCTGATGTAGTAGTAGAGGCTTTATTAAATCATAAACATAATGGAAAAATTTATCAACTTACCGGATCAAGAAGCCTAACATTTAAGGAAGTTATTGAACAAATTTCGGAAGCGACAGGAAGAAATATCCTATTTACGCCTATAGCATTACCAGCTTACACAAACGTTATGAAACAACAAGGTGTTCCTGCCGATTTTATTTGGCTAATTGATTATCTATTCTCTGAAGTATTGGTTGAAAGTAATTCTATAGTCACAAATGATATTGAGGAAGTATTAGGCAGAAAAGCAATTGATTTTTCTGACTATGTGAAAGCTACTGTCAGAACAGGGGTTTGGAACCCATCTATAACTCAAACTATATAGTTAAAACAAGAGGGCTTATTCATCTCTAGTCTAAATGCACAAAAAGATAAAGAAATAGATAAGCCGAAAAACAACTAAATATAACATTAAAGCTATAAAATTATGCCACACTTTATCATTGACTGCTCAAGTAATATAATTGATTTAAAATCTCCTAATGAAATTATGCAGAAAGTATATGACACAGCAGAGTCAACTAATCTTTTTAATCAAGGAGATATAAAAGTGAGGCTTAATCCCTTTAAATTTTATAATATTGGAAACACCAAAGATGATTTCATTCACATATTCGCTAATATTATGGAGGGAAGAACAGTTATACAAAAAAGTGATCTTTCAAAAAATATAATTACCGAGTTAAAATTAATGTTCCCAAAAGTTCCAATTATCTCCATTAATATCAGGGATTTTGAAAAAGCGACATATTGCAATAAATCGATGGTCAAAAATTGAAAATCGAATTTAACGATCAGTAAAATATTTTAAACATAATTTAAAGAGAAATTTTGGACTATTCGAGCATTAATTAATGTATCCATTATCAGTGTTTGTCTAACTCTGGTAAAACAATCCTTGAGTTGAGTAGTATTTCTCCTGGTGATTTGTTAGGACTAGCAGGATATTCATACTAATAAAATAATTTAAAAGAGATGACGAAAGAAGAAAGACTAAAAATTATACATACTAGCTGGGATATACACAGTAAAGTTGAAACCAGTTACTTGAATAATCCAGTGAAACCAAGAGATGACAATTGGCTTGAAAAGCAACGCATTCTTTTAGCAGATATCGCTCTTCATTTATTACAAACATCTATCAGCCCAGGCGAAATTAAATTAAACAAATTACGTAATAATCTACATTCAATTCTAACCATAACCGACCAGTTTTTACCAAATATTGGACTGAAAAAGGCAACTGAAAAATTGTAAACTAATGACAAGTAATTCATATAAAACAATCATTTAATAACATAATTCTAACTATTTTGATTTTTTATATACTAAACAAGCATCAATCAAAATCATGAAAACAAATCTAATCACCATTATCCTTTTTATTCAATTTGTATTTGGCGCAAATATCTTAATAGGGCAAGAGACACAAAGCAATAATGAGCTTAAATCAAAAATTGACACTTATTTAAATAATAGTGTAACCAATGGTTACTCAGGCTCTGTATTAGTTGCCAAAAAAGAAAACATTATTTTATCAAAGGGTTATGGGTTGTCTGATAGAAAAAATAAAATTCCCAACTCATCTTCATCAGTTTTTAATATTGGCTCTGTAACCAAACAATTTACTGCAGCAGCTATTTTGAAACTTGCTGAACTAGGAAAACTTAGAACATCAGATAATATTGGTCTATTTTACAGTCAAGCACCTATTGATAAGAAAAACATAACTATTCATCAATTGCTTACGCATACTTCGGGTATTTCATCTAGAACAGGTGGTTTTAGGTATGACGAAGCCACTAAAGAACAATTTCTACAAGAATTTTTTGAATCTGAGTTAAAATCTAAACCCGGAACAACACATCAATATGCAAACGCCAATTATATTATGCTTGCAACTATTATAGAGTTGGTTTCAAAACAAGATTACGCTACTTTTTTGCATGAAAATTTCTGGAAGCCCCTCAAAATGGATAATACAGGATATAAAAATATTTCCTTTAACAGTGAACAACTCACTCATGGCTACTACTTTTATTATACAGACGGTATTTGGAAAGATTGGGGAATAACACAAGAACATTTACCATATAACAATAAACATTGGTATAGTATTGGTAAAGGAGATATTCAATCAACAACAGAAGATCTTTATAAATGGCATCTCGCTTTGCAAACCAATAAAGTTTTAAATGCCAAGTCTAGAAAAATGTTTGAAACGCCTTATGTAGCTGAGGATGAAGAAGAAACCTCTCATTATGGATATGGATGGGCAATTTTTAAAAGTAAAAGAGACACTAAAATTGTGACTCATAATGGAAGCAATGGTATTTATTTTGCAAATTACATCAGATTTGTAGATGAAGATGTTGTTGTTATTGAATTGTCCAATGTTATTTTAGGTAGAGATACCGAAAATGTTGCCTGGGAAATTAGTAATATAGTTTTTGATATAGACTACAAAGCAAAACCTGTTGCAAAATCCGTTTATGAGCTTGTTTATGATTTTATGGAAACAAACAAACTTGAAGATGTAGATTTGTTACCTCTTTTTCTTGAAAAAAATCTTGGAGAAAAGTATACTGACAAGTCCGTATTTAACAGAACAGGGTTTAAACTATTGATAAAAGAAAAAGAGCCAGGTTGGGGATTAGAATTGTTGAAGTTAAATGCTCAATTATTTCCAGATGATGGTAATTTATGGGATTCTTTAGGAGAAGCTTATTTTACATATCAACAAAGCGACAATGCTGTTAAAGCCTTTAATAAAGCTTTGGAATTGAAGCCAGAAAAAAATTGTCATTGGTGTGATAATTCTCGAAGTAGGCTAAAACAACTTAAAAATTAATATTCTTTTGAAAGTATAGAAATGAAAAAATATATCATCACTTTTAGTATTTTTCTTTACGCTATTGTGGTCCCGTTTTTGGAAATTAATAACACACATGTTTTTAATCCTAATTGGACTCCACATGTGCGGATTCATGAAGTATGGCAATTAATTACGAACTCAAGCATTGGGCTTTTTTGCTTATGGCTTGTATGGGTAAAAAAAGAAACGTTAATTAGTTCAATATTGAGTTTGCTAATAACAGGAGGCTTTTTATTAGCATTTATTTTGAAAAAGTTTTATGGTGGTTCTATGCAATATTTAGATGGAAGTGAAAAAACACTGTTGGGTATTAACATTGGTGTTTTGGGATTTGGAATAGCCTTTATTTTAGTATTGTTCACCTTAATAAATGATAAATTAAAGCCTGCTCAAAGCAACAGTTAAAATCATATAAACATAAAATATTATGATCTTCAGAAAAGCCATTAAAAATGATGTTCATGCAATTGTTGCTATGATTGCTGACGATGACCTTGGAAAACAAAGAGAGAATTTTCAAATACCGTTACCGGATGAATACTATTCCGCGTTTAAAAACATTAATCGTGATGAAAATCAAGAACTAATGGTGATCGAAAATAATTCTTCAGAAATAGTTGGAACTTTTCAATTAACTTTTATTCAATATTTAACATATCAGGGAGGGGTTAGGGCTCAAATTGAGGCTGTTCGGATACGAAAAGATCAAAGAGGAACTGGTTTAGGAACTATAATGTTTCAATGGGCTATTAAAAGAGCAAAAGAAAGACATGCACATTTATTGCAATTAACAACAGATAAAAAAAGACCAGAAGCCTTAAACTTTTATAAAAAATTAGGTTTTATAGACTCACATGAAGGAATGAAAATGCATTTTAATAAAAGCTAGTAATTATATTAGATATTAAAAACACTTTAATCAGTAAAATAGTAAATGAGGAACCTATCAAAATTGAATTACTAAAAATTTAAATGGAGCCCACTACTTAATAAGTAATAGTAAAAAGTCATTTAGTCTATTTTAAAAAATAAAATGACGCAAAAAATGACACAATTAAAAATAAAAAAAATTCAACTCTCTTACAATTAGATAGTTGAATTTTTATTATGTGACCTCGACAGGATTCAAACCTGTAACCTTCTGAGCCGTAATCAGATGCGCTATTCAGTTGCGCCACGAGGCCTTTTTTTAATTGGGCTGCAAATATATTTCTTTTTCTAGAATAGAAAAAATATTTATACCAAAATTAGACCAAACACTTTTTTATTGAACAATAATTTTACTTGTCATTACTCTATCTCCTTTGTCCTTATAATTTCCTTTTAATATATAGATTCCTGAAGGAACATTCTCCATAATAATACCATATTCACTTTTATCTGTTTCTATATTTTTCTCATAAACTTTTTGTCCCATCGTGTTCCAAAGAGATATTTGCATATTATCGATAAAATTGCCCTTAAGATCAAAATATAAAATTTCATTATGAAGTACCGGATTAGGATAAAAATTAATATCTGAAGTATAGGTGATATGTAAAGATGATAAGACAGATTGGTCTAGTTGCTCTCTAGCTTTTTGAGCTCTTTTTTCTATAAATGGCTGAATACCGTATTTGGCATGATTGGCAACAAAGTTCATTGTATAACTATCATCAAAAGTCTGATTCGTGTATCCAAAATCCTGAGGATAATAAGTATCACTATATACACTTTCCTGGATTAGCTCCCTATAACTATTTGCTAAATTCATTTGATAGCTACTGGTAAATTTACTTTCTAACAATTCATTCATATTTTGAGTGAACTGTGCATGATATCTTGGAATCGCTAAAATTCTTTTATGTAGTGGACGAGGCTCTCCATGTTTGGCCCAATCATAAATATCTCTTTCTGCCCAATCCCGATCAACCCAATCAATTCCTAAAGTATTGTCCGTGTCATAAGGAATATATTCAAATCTGCTTTCTACCGGATTATAATAAAGGTAGAAGTTATTTTTATTGTAAGAATATCCATCCCAGTGCCCTGTTAAAATTTCAATCGGAAGTTGTTTCAGATATTCTCTTACATCAATATATTCTTCAATGTGAAGATCGAAGTCATTATCGGATGCCGTTGTTAAGAATTCAATAAATGCATATAAATTATCCCTGTTATTTACCTCTTCATTAGTTTTTAACTCATAGGTTGAATCATCGTATACGCGATTCAAATCACTAAAGTCAGCAGGGTAAGTACATTTAAACAAATTGCCATCATTATCATCATATCTCGCTCCTAAAAATGTTTTATCTATTTGTTCTACGTTGCTATACAAACCCATATAATTATTATTTATATAAAGTTTTACATGGTTAACACGGGCCACAACAAGATTATAGTCTCGATAAAGATTCATTGTCATATGTTCTCTTACACAAGAAGGATCGTTCGTATCAGCCTTTAAATTCAATTTTTTTAAGCCAAAAAACCGTTGATCATCAACAAATTTTTTAAAGTTAAGTTTAAACGATTTTTTGTCCTTTCCCCTAGAAGTATTTCCTCTTAATCTAATTCCCAGGTCGAGATAACTTACTTCTATATTATTGCTCCCTTTATAAACTACTGTTGCATGTTGGTAGGTGTCACTCCATATATTATCAGGATGAACCATCCAGTTATAATCATCTTCATTCATGGTGACTTCAATAGTAGGCAAAAATTCCTGAACAAATTCTTCGTTAAAATCAGGATTGACATTTTGCGAAAATGAAAAGTAACTTATAAATAAAAACGTAAAGAAAATACTCTTCTTCATCAAATACATTTTAAAAAGAGGAATAAAAGTAATGTATTAGATAAAAATATTACCTATTATTTATATTTTATTACGATAATGGTGTAGGTACCCTCACACACCCATAACTTTCTTAAATTTTTCAAGAATTGGAGCGGCCTTTAAAAGATCCTCTTCATAGATAAATAATTGAACTTGAGATGGGGAGCCCCCATAAAAACCTGAACGCAGACCTGATTGAAAGTTGTTTTTTACTAAAGAAGGGATCTGCTGCTCGTCTAAATCCAATTGTAATCTTTGAATTTGAATTAATGAACCAACAAAAAATTTGACGTGTTTTGACTGATCATCCATAATTGCGATTTTAACTAAAGATACAAAAATTATTACATATAGCCCTTGATGTTATTAGCATCAATCCAGGCTATTTTTAGTAATGTAATACCTCCAGCCTATAATAGCCATTTGCCATTTCTTGGCTTTACTCATATCCACCTGTCTTTTACCTAAACTTGGAAAAATTACTTTATTTACTTTTGCCAATATTTTGAAAACCCGTTTGTTCATACCTGTACAAAAATATAAAAACACCTCAAAATGAAGTGTTTTTATATTAAATAATATTTAGTGCTTATTTTTTTGTACTAATAGTAATAACCCCGTCTTTTCCTTTTTCCCCATATTTTTCGACCGCCTTTTCTCCTTTTAAAATTTCTATTTTTTCAATAGTAGCATGGTCTATATCCTCAAGCTTCGTATTACTCATTTCTTTTCCATCAATAATAAGGAGCGCATCTTCAGAACCACCGTCCATAAAAATCATATTTTCTCCTTTACTATGTTCTCCATGAATATTTTTAACAATTATATCTGTTGTTTTGTCACCATCTTTGCTTACCCATACTTTTTTGGTCATTTCTCCTGAAGAGTCATCATGATCTTCATGAATTTCAATTATTTTTAATTTTGTAGAATCACCTGATTTTGTTACCCATACATGCTCTTCTTCATTGTCACCATCTGTTTCAATTATTTTGATCTTATGCATTTTTGCATCATCACCATCACTGGAAACCCAAACGTTCTTGCCATTTCCTCCAATCTTAACAATATGTTTCTCCATATTTCCGCCATTTTCAGAAACAAAATACATTTCTCCATCGTGATGGCTACTTGAATTTCCTATCGATATACTATTGCCTTCACTATCAAAGGAGATCTTAATTGGTTTTATTGGTTGGTCGGAATCCGTATTATAATTGGCATTTGATGTTTTTGTACTTACATCAATTTTAATGGCAGTTATTTCACCCTTGTTGTTTCGCTTAATACTTTTAAAATTTACTTTAACGCCCTCTTTTAAAAAGTCCTTTTTAATATTTTCTAATTCAGATTCTGTTGCCTCTTTGGAGATTATTATAACCTGAATGTTTTTCTCAATTTTAACTTCCTTTTTTGCAGTTTTATTTTGTGCTATAACCTCTGTATTAAATATAAAAACAAAAGCTAGCAGTACCGGAATTATTAAAGCAAATTTGATTTGATTGTTTCTGTTGGATCGATTTTTGTGTAACATGTCTATTCGTTTTTTTATTAGTGAGTTGTAAAAGTTGGATGCCAAAGCCATTTTATAAGTTGGCGATATAGTTTTTAATAATAAATATTGGTATTTCTTTTTTTCGCAAGTAATATTCTGAGCAGATTCATCTGCAGTATATTCAAGATTCTTTTGCATCTCTTTATGATACAGCCAGATAAATGGATTGAACCAATTCAGCACCGCAATACATTGTACAAGCAAAATATCAACGCTGTGTAATTGGTCTGCATGTACTTTCTCATGTGCAAGTATTTGCTCCAACTCCTTATTATCAAAATCATCTCTGTTATAAACAATATAATTAAAGAAAGAAAAAGGTGCAATATTTTTGGTGGTCTCTACGAGCACATATTTGTCGTGCTTCAATTTTGAATGTGTGTATAAAAACCAAATTAAGGAGCTTAGCTGTGCCATAAATCGTATCGCAAAAAAAACTACACCGATGAGATATACAATCATAATTACCTGAAACCAGTTAATGGTATCCAATGGTGTTATAGTTGAATTTTCAGTAAACGTTACTCCGGCAGGGAGATATACAGGACTTGCTTCTATGTATTTAGTAATTGCTATGCTTGGCAAGGCGAGTGCTGAAATGATTCCAATTAAAAAGTAGGTTCTTAGGGACTTAAAAAAGGTTTCATTTTGTAAAAATATTTTATAAAAAAGATAAAATATTGCAAGTATCGCAGTAGATTTTAACAGATATTCCATGGTTTAATATTTTACTTATTATTTTTATTTTCTATTATCGATATAATCTCCTTTAGTTCTTCAACACTAATTTTTTCTTCCTTGGCAAAAAAGGAAACTACATTTTTATAGGAGCTTTCAAAGTAATTTTGAATTGTCTTCTGCATAAACTTTTTCCGGTAATCCTCTTTAGTTATGGCAGGGTAATACTGATAGGTTTTGCCGAAGGCTTCATGTTTTACAAAACCCTTTTCCTCCATATTCCTAATGACAGTAGAGATCGTATTATAATGTGGCTTAGGATCAGGCAGTTTGGCAACGACTTCCTTGACAAAAGCTTTTTTAAGATCCCACAAAACGTGTAATATATCTTCTTCTTTATTGGTTAGTTTACTCATAATTTCAAAGTTTTACACAAATAAAACTAAAATTATAGTTATACAACTATAAATCTAGTTATTTAACAAATATTTAATAGTTTCCAATTTAAACACAAGCTGTATCATTGTAACTAGAACCATTATCTTTGTAAAAAATGTATATGAATTATCTATTATTATTTCTAGGATTTTTAATTTTAATTCTTGGAGGTAACTGGCTGTTAAAGGCAGCAGTAGCAATTTCTTTAAGATTAGGTATCCCAAAAATAGTAATCGGAATGACCGTTGTTTCTTTGGCTACTTCTGCTCCGGAACTGATCGTTAGTTTAAATTCGGCATTAAATGGGCACGCCGATATAGCCTTAGGGAATATAATTGGTTCAAATATAGCCAACCTTGGTCTGGTACTAGGAATTGTAACACTCATATCTACCATCACTGTTCAAAAGAATTTTTACATCATTGATTGGCCGATTATGATGTTCTCATCGATCATGCTTTATTTATTTCTAGCTTACGACGGTATTTTAGAAAGATACGAGGGGGTGATTCTATTTAGTTTATTGATAATATTTATAATTTACTTATTCAGATCTCATAAGACAGCCGTTGTCGATGAAATGCCTGAAGATGATGTGGAATTACCAATCTATACCACCTTGTTCTTTTTTATCATAGGGTCTATTGGATTATGGGGAGGTTCGGAACTATTGATAAAAGGTGCCGTAAATTTGGCTCGTGATTATGACGTAAGTGAACGAATTATTGGTATCACTATCATTTCTATCGGTACAAGTATTCCTGAGTTAGCAGCATCAATAGTTGCTGTTATTAAAAAGGAAAAAGCTATATCTATTGGTAACTTACTAGGCTCAAATATGTTTAATATTCTGGCAGTTCTTGGCCTGACCTCTATGATAACAACACTCCATGTAGAGGATCAAGGATTGTTAACTTTTGATATTTTATGGATGTTATATTTTGCAATAGTAGTATTGCCGCTTGTATTTACTCCAAGTAAAATGAAATTAGGCTGGAAAGAAGGTCTGATCTTACTTGGATCCTATTTAATATTCATAACATTATTACTATAACACAATCCACTATTCTGAAAGATTGTTACTAATTGCAATGGAACAATCATGAATGTATTATAAAAACAAAACCTCAAGGTGTTGCCCTGAGGTTTTGTTAGATAAATGAGTTTTTATATTGCAGCCTTAACTGTTTTAATTATTATTCCGGCAATTTTATAAGGATCTGCATTTGATGCTGGCCTTCTGTCTTCTAAATACCCTTTCCAACCATTATTAACTGTTGTAATAGGAATTCGAATAGAAGCACCACGATCTGATATACCATAGCTGAAATCTGAAATCGCAGCAGTTTCATGAAGCCCTGTCAAACGTTCATCGTTAAACTCACCATAAACTTCAATATGCTCATCGACTACTGGTCTAAAAGCTTCACAAATCTTTTCGTAAGTTGCCTTATCACCACATGTTCTTAAGGTAGAATTTGAAAAATTAGCATGCATACCAGAACCGTTCCAATCTCCTTTAACTGGTTTTGGGTGATATTCAATATAATAGTGGTGTCTTTCGGTAAGACGATCTAACAAATATCTTGCAATCCATATTTCATCACCAGCCTTTTTAGCTCCCTTAGCGAACAATTGAAATTCCCATTGACCTGCAGCGACTTCCTGATTAATTCCTTCAAAGTTAAGACCTGCGTCTATACATTGGTTAGCATGCTCTTCTACTAGATCTCTACCCCAAGTATTTTTCCCACCAACCGAGCAGTAATACAAACCTTGTGGGCCTGGATAACCACCAATTGGAAAACCTAATGGTAGTTGTGTTTTTGAATCCATAATAAAATATTCTTGCTCAAAGCCAAACCAAAAGTCATTATCATCATCATCGATTGCTGCTCTTCCATTACTTTCATGGGGAGTACCATCTGCGCGCAGCACCTCTGTCATAACAAGATATCCATTACTACGAACCGGATCAGGGTATATGGCGACAGGTTTTAACAAACAGTCTGAAGATCCTCCTTCTGCTTGTTGAGTGGATGACCCGTCAAATGACCACATTCCAATTTCATCCAGTGTTCCCTTGAAATCATCATGCTCTTCTACTTTAGTTTTACTTCTAAGGTTTTGTGTTGGTTTGTAGCCGTCTAACCAAATATACTCTAATTTTATCTTAGCCATTGTGTCTTGTTTTTATTAATATTTTCAAAAAATTAAGATACAAATATACTTGAAAAGTAAGACAAGCAAAGCACTTAAAGTCGTTTTTACAACCATTCTGTTTATTTTTATGAATCCCCTATTTTTTTAGGGTTTAAATTTTAAAATTTATATTTTTAAATAGTAAAAAATAAAAAAATAAAAATGTTCCATTAGTCAATTTCATGTTGAATTGTAAAAATGAAAGCTAATATTTTGATTATATTCCATTTTCTCGGTCTCATTTTGTCGAAGGAACTGTACTTTAGAAAATTTAACATACTTTTAAACACATGATAAAACTAACAATAATTCTGCTGCTATTTACATTTGGAATACAAGCACAAAATCAGGAAATCGAAAAACTAATAGATGATGTTGAACCTAAAGTAATCGAATGGAGAAGAGATTTCCATGAAAATCCGGAATTATCAAATCGGGAATTTGAAACATCAAAAAAAGTAGCCACGCATTTGCAAAGCTTAGGATTGGAAGTACAAACTGGAATTGCACATACCGGTGTAGTGGGAATTTTAAAAGGGAATAAACCCGGACCTGTGGTTGCTCTGAGAGCAGATATGGATGCCCTCCCGGTTACGGAGAGGACCCAAGTACCATTCGCTTCCAAAGTAATTAGTGAATATAACGGTATGGAAACAGGGGTAATGCATGCTTGTGGGCATGACACACACATAGCAATGCTAATGGGAGCAGCAGAGGTGTTGAGTAAAATGAAAAATGAACTAAATGGAACGGTCAAATTTATATTTCAACCTGCCGAAGAGGGCATGCCTGCTGGTGAAGAAGGAGGAGCAAAATTAATGGTAGAAGAAGGTGCTTTAAAAAACCCCAGTGTAGATGTAATATTTGGAATACATATTTCGTCCACCCTCTCTGTTGGGCATATCAATTATAAACCAAAAGAAATTATGGCTGAAGCACAAAGGTTTGTAATAAAGGTCAAGGGTAAACAATCACATGGTTCAAGTCCTTGGAAGGGTGTTGATCCAATAGTTGTTTCCTCTCAAATTATTAATGGATTGCAAACAATTATTAGCAGAGATACCGAGTTGACTAAAGCTGCAGCGGTAATATCTGTTGGAATGATCAAAGGGGGTCTACGATACAATATCATTCCTGAAGAAGTAGAGATGATTGGAACCATTAGGACCTTAGATGAAGATATGAGAAATAAATTGAACGATGAAATAATCCACCGGGTACCTGCCATTGCAAAAGCATATGGTGGAGAAGCTACAATAGAGATTGAAACAACTGCTCCTCTGACATATAATGATATTGAGCTTACCTCCAATTCCTTACCTATACTTCAAAGAGTTGCAGGAAAAGAAAATGTGCATTTAATAGATGCCGTTACCGGTGCTGAGGATTTCTCTTATTTTCAAAAAGAGGTTCCGGGACTGTACTTTTTTGTGGGAGGCAAACCATTAAATGTTAAACCGGAAGAAGCAGCTGGCCATCATACTCCCGATTTTTTCATTGATGAAAGTGGCCTAATTCTAGGAGTACAAAGCTTTGTAAATTTAACGATGGAGTATTTGAAATAAATATTTATGCTCTTATTATCTTAGTGCTAATCATAAATTATTGTGAAAATTTGTACTATGAATAAAAATGGTTCAATTTTTGCCTAGCGATAATATAGTTAAGGCAAAAGACGTTAATACTTATAATAATGTAACCTGAGTTACAAGAATTAGAAGATTTTGTCGGACTTTTGCAAAAATAATAGAAAATAATTTTTAAAATATGGGGTTTTTTAATTTACTTGGCGGTAGTACCAAAACAATATCAATAGAAGAATATTTAGAAAGAAATGCAATTGTTATTGATGTAAGAACAAGTATGGAATTTATGGAGGGGCACGTACAGGGTTCTAAGAATATACCATTAGATAGAATTGGTTCGCAGTTAGCGGAAATAAGAAAATATAACAAACCGGTAATTACTTGTTGTAGAAGTGGAGCAAGAAGTGGTTCTGCAGCAAACATGCTCAAACAACAAGGAATTGACGCCATTAATGGTGGTCCTTGGCAAAATGTTGAGGCTTGCATAAAATAGTTTCCTAATTATTGATTAGGATCGAAAAGGATAGGTTTAACTTATCCTTTTTTTTTATTAAAATTTAACATGAGGCAGTTTTTGGGCAAGCAATTCCTTGTTTTTGTTCAGGTCTGATAAAAACTCCCTATGCTTTTCCGACTTTGGATTGATTGGGCGGTGTGCCAAGCCTTTTTGAATAGAATCTATTTCTCGCATAAAATTAAATGCATTTTCATTAATCCAGGTTTTTTTGAAATTCTCCCAAATATAATCTACCGCCGTGTCGTTGGGATGTAACATATCTTTTTTATAAAATCTATAATCTCGCAAATCGTCTATCATTATTTCATAAGAAGGAAAATAATGTAATTGATTTCTAGGCTCTACAATTTCATGAATTCCAGAGATCAAATTTGCTTTGCTCAAAGAATTCTCTACAAACCCATCCTTTAAATGTCGTACAGGTGAAACAGTAAATATGATATCCATGTTTTTATTGTAATCCCTTACCAAACTGACAATTGCCGAAAGACTTTCAGATATTTCATCCGATGTAAGAAGTTCTTTCAAAAACTTCTTTTGTGGAACTTTATGGCAATTAGCCACAATTCTATCACTTTCAATTAATCTGTATACCCATGCCGTTCCAAGAGTAATGATAACATGAGTGGCTTGTTGCAAATCTTCAGATGTAAAATCTATGGTGCTATTTAAATTAGAAAGTAATTTCTCCATTGATACATCACTTAAATCAGAATGAGCATCATAGGTATGCCATCGCTCGTTGAGAAAAAAAATATCTTTTTGAGTATATTCCTTTTTATTGATAGAATTGCTAATTAAATGTTCTATGGCCAATGGGTGAAACAAAATACCAAATGGATTGGTAGTCGATTGAAACTTAAAGTATTCCAATTTGTCACCAATATTTTTTGTAAAACAAGAACCAAAAAGAATAATTTTAGAACTATAATCTATCTGGCTTTGATTTTTCTTTATTGGTATATGTGTTCTGAAATTCATCTAATTAATGATAAAAAATACTTCTTTAAAAACAGAAGAAATTAATCCAGGAATGTCTTCGCTTTTATCAGGGCATTTTTTATTCCTGCTGGGTTTTTACCTCCGGCAGTAGCATAAAAGGCTTGTCCTCCACCACCTCCTTGAATAAGTGACCCCAATTCTTTGACCATTGTACCTGCATTAAGAGCTCTTTCTTCTGCCAATTTCTTCGAAATATAAATAGTTAAAAATGCTTTTTCTTCAAGGTTTGCACCGTTAATAAAAAATAAATTATCTACATTATTTCCAATCTCAAAAGCTAAATTCTTAATGGTATTGTTATCCATATTTATTTCTGAGCTCAAAAAGTTCACCCCATTAACAGTAATTACTTCTTTGATTAAATTTTGCTTTAATGAGCTTGCTTTCTCCTTAAGAAGGTGCTCAATTTCTTTTTTTAATTTTACATTTTCTTCTTGAAGCTGAGTCACAAATTTAACAGGATTTTGTGGGTTCTTCATAGCAGTTTTTAATGAGGTGAAATCCTTTTCCTGATTGACGTAATAATCCTCAAGAGCATCAAAAGATATAGCCTCGATCCTTCTAATACCAGAGGCAATAGCACTTTCCGAAGTGATTTTAAAATGCCATATGTCACTTGTGTTTTGTACATGTGTCCCACCACATAGTTCCATTGATTTCCCAAATTCGATGGTTCTTACCGTATCGCCATATTTTTCTCCAAAAAGAGCCATTGCTCCTTTCTCTAAAGCAGTTTCTAATGGAATCTTTCTTTCTTCTATAAGAGGGAGTTTACCACGAATTCTTGCATTTACAAAATCCTGAATCTCTTGTAATTCTTTAGATGATAATTTAGCAAAATGAGAAAAATCGAAACGTAAATGTTTAGAGTGTACTGCAGAACCTTTTTGTTCAACGTGAGGGCCTAATATCTTTCTTAAAGCCTGGTGTAGAAGATGTGTTGCCGTATGATTGCAAGCTGTTCTAAACCGTTGTTTTTCATCCACCTTAACCAAAAAAGTTTCATTGGGGTTTTTAGGCAAATCTTTTGTGAAATGAATTATTAAATTGTTCTCTTTTCTAGTATCAAGAATATAAATGGTGTCGCCATTAGATGTTTCTAAATAACCTTTATCACCAACTTGTCCACCCCCTTCCGGATAGAATGGCGTTAGATTGAATACCAATTGATACATGGTACCATCTTTTTTTGAATTTATCTTTCGGAATTGAGTAATTCTAACTTTAGCCTCTAAAGAATCATATCCAATAAACTCCTGTTCTTCATCCTCGACTAGAATTTGCCAGTCATCAGTGTCTACTGCTCTTGCTTTTCTTCCTCGTTCTTTTTGTTTTTGAAGTTCATCCGAAAATTCAGCAGTATTATAAGTTAAATTGTTCTCTCTCAGTATTAACTCTGTCAAATCCTCTGGAAAACCATAGGTGTCTTTCAATTCAAATACTTTTTTACCAGATATTTCCTTAGACTTATTATTGGCGATGATGGTGTCGAGTAAATCCAGTCCTTGATCTAATGTTCTCAAGAAAGATTGTTCTTCTTCTTTTATTACATTTTCAATTAGCTGCTGTCCATTTATAATTTCTGGAAAAGTTTTGCCCATGTTTTTACTCAAAACATCAACCAGTCTATATATAAAAGGTTCTTTTTGATTTAAAAATGTAAACCCATATCGAATCGCTCTTCTTAATATCCTTCGAATAACATATCCCGCGCCAGTATTACTTGGCAATTGCCCGTCTGCAATGGCAAAAGCAACTGCACGGATATGATCCGCAATAACACGTATGGCAACGTCCATTTTTTTAGATTTTCCGTACTTTGAACCCGTTATTGTTACGATCTCACGTATTATTGGTGTAAAAACGTCGGTGTCATAATTGGATTGCACATTTTGTAAGACCATACATAACCTTTCAAAGCCCATTCCGGTATCTACATGTTTTGCCGGTAATTTTTCAAGGGACCCATCGGCCTTACGATTGAATTCGATAAAAACCAGATTCCATATTTCAATTACCTGTGGGTGGTCTTTATTTACCAAATCCTTTCCGGGAATCTTAGCTTTTTCTTCTGCAGAGCGGATATCAACATGTATTTCACTGCAGGGTCCACAAGGCCCCTGTGCACCCATTTCCCAAAAATTATCCTTCTTATTCCCATTTATAATTCTCTTCGTGTCAACAAATTCAGCCCAATAATCAGAGGTTTCCTGATCAAACAAAAGATTATCCTCTTTATCTCCTTCAAATACCGTTACATATAAGCTGCTTTTATCAATTTTATATACCTCCGTCAACAATTCCCACGCCCATGCGATAGCCTCCTTTTTAAAATAACTGCTTACACCGTCAACGCTATTTCCATCCGGGTCTCCAAAGCTCCAGTTCCCAAACATCTCAAACATAGTGTGATGGTATGTATCCATCCCAACCTCTTCTAAATCGTTGTGTTTTCCAGAAACTCTCAAACATTTCTGAGTGTCTGCAATTCTGTTATTTACAATTTTCTTTTGCCCAAGGAAATATTCCTTAAAAGGGACCATTCCTGCATTGACAAACATCAAAGTCGGATCGTTTTTTTGGACCATTGGAGCAGATGTCACTATTTTATGCTTTTTAGAAGCAAAAAAATCTAAGAATTGTTTTCTAATTTCCTGTGAAGTCATAAATAATAGTTAAAGCTATTCTATCGGTTTTTTCAGTATAACAAAAAAATTGTAATTTTGTTCTTTACACAATTGAGCACTGTAAAAATTCTCAAGCAAAAATACTATAATTATAGTTATGGCGAAGGTAAAATATTATTACGATTCTGAAACCCTGTCTTATAGAAAAATACAGTTAAGAAAGAGGGATAAGCTATCTAAAACAGTGGTGTTTTTATTGGCATCAACCCTTATTGGAGGGTTAATGGTTTTGATCATGTATCAATTTGTTGAATCTCCAAAACAAAAAGTATTGAACAGGGAACTCCAAAACATGAAATTGCACTATGAGTTACTGGATAAGAAAATGAAACAGGCACAAAATGTTTTAGAAGGTATGCAATTAAGAGATAATGATATTTATCGTGTATATTTTGAAGCGAATCCAATTCCGGACGAGCAAAGAAAAGCAGGTTTCGGAGGGATAAACAGATACAAATCCTTAGAAGGCTTTAATAATTCTGAAATGATTATGGACGCTACCAGAAATTTAGATATTCTTTCTAAGCAGTTATATGTTCAATCAAAATCATTAGATGAAATTATCGAATTGGCTTCAGATAAAGAAAAATTATTAGCAGCAATTC
>Ga0209013_10000939_pt1 | contig 26778 bp, 33 predicted proteins | sample Cruoilmetagenom2_FD_187291 | JGI IMG/M metagenome (GOLD analysis project Ga0209013, IMG submission 187291) | Oil polluted marine microbial communities from Coal Oil Point, Santa Barbara, California, USA - Sample 2 (SPAdes) (version 2) | ecosystem: Environmental > Aquatic > Marine > Oil seeps ...
ACTCCAATATGATTAAGTAACTTCACTTATGAATTCCTGGATCAGTTTTAACCTTTCTTCTGGAGTTCATCCAGCGCCGGTCTCAGGACGAGTTGTTTGTGCGCCCTTCATGATTTGCTGGAGAGCAGCAACGGCGGTGCCTAATTCATCCACAGTTCGGGCCAAATCAGCCTCTGCCACCTTCTTCACACCGACCGACTCACTGATATCAACTCCTGCTCTCGGCAAAATAGCTTCTGCCAGAAATGCCTGACTGATCAGATTCATTGAATGCTGATGTGAAGCGGCATTTAGTGCAGCCAGTGATCCAGCTTGAGCGATACCTGAAGCGGTAGCGTTTGCGATAACCTTAAAGTTTGAATTTGCAACGTCTGATACAATAGTTTCATCTAAAGGCATAATTTAGTTCTCCTTCATATTCTCAAGATTTTCCTCACTTTTTTTAATGATTGCCATTAAAGAATCTTCATGTTCTTTTACAAGTTTAGTTAATGATTCTTGATAAAGATTAACTGTATCATTTAATGTCTCTTTATGTATGGCTATCATTTCTTCAAGAGAGTCTTGATACTGTTTAAATAGTTTGTCCATAATTTAAATCTCCTTTGTCAATTGTTGAATTGGGTTTATGTTATCTTTTCTGCATAAGCATCACCTCCTGACTTTAAATCCTTATTGAATCATCTTCTGAATGGTGAGTAGAAATTTCATAGAATACACAAGAATTGCCTTCACTACGAAAACGGTGTCTGCTGTAGGGCTTTACACGAATGGTTTTTTGAGGATAAACTTTACAGGGTATTTCATTAATATCTATTTCTAATACTCCCCTTACTACAAAAAAAGTTTCATCTTTTAATTTATGATAATGATACTTGCCACCAGATGACCATCTATGATGAACACAGGTAATCATTTTCCAGCAATAAAAATTAGTATTGATAAACCAAATTTCCATTCCCCAAGGTTTCATTACAAATGGATACATTATTTTTTAAACCCATTCTAAATGTGAAAGTAATAATAAAAATCCTTTGATTATAAACCAAGCTACGATAGATCCTGCAACTCCCACGATTATGCCAAACCAAAACAAAGGTGAAAAATCTATAAAACCTTTTTGATTCATTAAAAGAATCTCCCAACAATTGATGTATCGTTAAACCAAAACATATCTTTGGGTTTCATTTGTTGTTCATAATATTCATTCAATGCCTCTGTAACTCCAGGCCATCCTGCATAATCATGCCAAAAGATGATTCCATTTTTCTTAATCATCTTATGGGCATTGTATGAGTCGTTTTTGCAGTTTTCATAAGTATGGGAAGCATCGATAAATAAAAAATCAATTTCATCTTTATATCTACTGAATTTAATTTTAGCAGTATCTTCCCAAATTTGTTGTATTCGTGAAGTAATTTCCTGATCTTGTCCTTTCCACAATTTAGCTTTATTGCCTACATATCCACTTTCATCCAATCCTCTTAAATTACCTTTATCTTCTAATGGAAATTTTGTTCTGTGTTTTTTATTTTTTGGAAGATCAATAGTGGTAATGATTGCCCCTTCATAGTTGATTGCCATATTCAAAGTAGTCCTGCCATTGAATGTGCCAAACTCCATAATGTGTTTTGGCTTAAACAAAGAAACAGCCATTACAATAGTAAATAATTCAGTTAAGGAAATATTACCGGAAACATATTTTAAACATTTGAATTTGATTGTGGTAAAATCATCGAGTCCTTTTTCTTCAATTAGATCGATGAATGATTTCCTGGGGATAATGGGTTCGGGTCTATCCGTCATTTGGGTTGGTTCCTTTTTTAAGCAATGCTAATTTAGCCCTTTTTGCCATCATGCGTTTTCGATAAGATTTGCGATTTTGAATTCCTTTACATTTTTTGCAAATAAGATTTTGCTGCTTAATTGCCCAATTACCCCAATTTTTACCTTTGATTAATTCTTTATCACAAAATTTACAGGTAGGTTTTTGATTAAGAGTGGTAAATCTTCTGTGCGCTCCACCGATATGTCCTGCTAATGATTCTTTTCTATGGAAAATCTTTTTACAATATGGGCATTCAAATTCTCCATAATCTTTTTTAACCGCAATTTTATATCTGTAAATAGCCACATTAACCTTCCTTTTAAAAAAAATACCCCTATTGGAAGGGTAATTAAAAATGTATTATCCAATAGGGGCATATGTAAACACTCTATCCAAATTATGCGGTTTTTTCGTAAACAGGTTTTAGACCTTGTTTGGATTTCATCAATGCTTTGCGAAAAGCAGAAGTTTGTTTATTAAACAATGTGATCGCTTTATTGGTTTCAACGGCTGCTTTCATCTTATCGCCATTTTCATAGCAATATTTGTTCAGAAGCTCTGCAAACGTATCAAAGTGTTTTTCCAGGGCAGCATACGACTTTACAACTGCGGCCTCGTCACGCTTCAATAAAGTGTATCCAACGGCGATTTTTTTGGTGGCCTTTGGCCCAGGTTTCTTTCGTGTTTTTGTTTCAACCTCTTTGGACTTGGCTTGGAGGTTCTTTCTGCCTTTAGATGTTGTTTTGGATTGGACTTTCTTTTTAACCATGATAATCTCCTTTATTCTTGGGTTTTAACAATAGCAACAGGTTTGCCATATTCCTCTGCCAATATGATAACAAGAGTGTTTACCACCTTACCAAACCATTTGGTGATTTGGTGAAAGATACAATTTGAATGCATTGTTTTAATAATACCATAAAATTCATTATGAATTGATCCCATTGATTCAATTTTACCTTTATCATCGATATTTAATGGTTCCTTTCGATTGAAATCAAGTTGTAGATCAATATCTTCCCAATCAAAAGAGTTTATCAATTCTGGTTGGATTCCCATTTGTTCCAACCACTCATGAGCATCAGGAAGAATTATAATGAATGTTTTATTATCTGTGAGCAATGTGTCTGATCTATATAGACGTTTACTCATTGATGGAAATAAAAGATCATTTTTAGCTTGAAGTTTCTTTTTCAATGGGTGTTTTTTTTGTTCCGGTTTAATCGATAGTTTTTTTCTTGCCATAGTAACCTCTCCTAATGATCATATTGACGATCATACTTATTGAAAAAATAATTCCAGATATTGACATTGTGAAGATCAAAAGCATAATCTTCAAGGTCATAGTCATATCCAGGAGTATCGAGTTTTTTACCTATATCGACTTGTATAATTTGAAAGTAAAGATCCATTGGTTCCCATAGATGACAACAAAAATTTGGATCGACAAATTCAGGTTGTTTTCCCAGGTAATCCATTCTTTGTTGACTACGATTTAAAATGTGTCGGCATTTGCCTGAGAAAACATGGATCTTATTTTTGGGTTTTTTTGCGGATAAAAGTTTGAAATGTAAATTGGTATATCCATTGAAATAATTACAGCAGAAACATTTACCGAATCGGCAAAACCAATCAACACTAAAAAGATCAAGTAACCTTGGGGTAATATATTTTTCTATATTTTTAGGCCAGGAATTATCCAAAGTGGTGTTTGGGTTTCCCTGTAATTCCTCTATGTCTATTTGTCCGTAATGGGCAGCAATGGCAAAGATCTTCTGCTTTCTTTCCTGCTCTTGATCTTCAGTCATCATGCGATAATTGACAAATTTAGAATAGGAAATTTTCAAATGAACTTTTTTCCAATCTGGTAGATTTAAAAATTCGATTTCGTCTTTAATAACCATAAATTCCCCCCTTTTTGATCCAAGTTATTCCATATAAACCGCTTTGTCAAGTCCTGATTGGCCTCCAAAATTTTTCCAATCCGTATTCTCCACGCATTTTTTGATGAACAAATTGTATGAAATCATGATAATTGCATAATCTAATTATATCTGGATTTTTAGCAGACTCTAAATGCCAATCACAATATTGCTCCAATATCGATGCTGTTTCATAACCATCGATTATTTTTGGTCGGGTTAGATTCATTTTGTATAACTCTCTTTTACATGATTTCATTTTGTTGATTTTCATATCCAGATCTTGATCAAATTTACTATGCCACTTGTTCCAATATTCTTTTCCTTTTTCTCTATCATCTCGAAAAAATGAATCAATGATTATTTCCTCATATCGTTTCGATGCATCTTTTTCTTTACTTCTGTAATGGTGTAGTCGTTTTGTAAATTCATCTTCATCTTCAACAAAGTAAGTTTTCAATCCATAACGATTACGAGACAGGAGTATATCATCAAGTTTCCATTTGCCTTTATAGTTATAAAGCCAATTGTTTTGCGCCCCGAATCGTTCAAGGCGATCAATGATAGCTAAAAACTTGGTCATATCGTTATTACATCTAAATTTTAACACATAGTTTGTTAGTATCATTATTCGTGTATAGGTATTTGATTCATGATTAGTTCTGTGCTTTGAAAAATGTGAATCATCAACATTGTTCCAATAGCGCAAAATGTAATCGGTTGATTCATGATTGAGAGGTTCATTGGAAAAAAATAATTTAAGGTAATCTGAAAGAAGGGATCGTACTCTTTTTTGAGCAACAACATGCTGTACATTTAATTTCTTTTCTGAAAATATTTTGTTAAAATCAAAATCATAAGTATGTATACCAACGTGGTCTAATAGGTTTCTTCTTTTTTCATCAGGCAAATTGAAAAGATCATAATCAACAGAGGAAATTAATTCATTGAAACCAACAAAGGTTTTGTCCAACAAGGGTTTTGTTTCTGGTTGGGTTACAGTTAACTTATACCTTGGAATTCTTTTCATAGTATCTTTGTTCCTTTCAGTGTCCTTAGAAAAAGAAAAAGTGTCGTGAGAGGTGCAGTTGCGAAGCGGCTGCACATCATACGAAGTATGATGTTTTTCTTTAAAGCACTTAGTAGAGAGTTGACTATAATAATAGTTAATAGAATATATATAATATATTATGCATCGAAATTTTTGTAATGATCCCTGTAGTTTAGATACCAAATGGTTGCCCCTACCTTCCAAGAGGGGCAACCGTTTGCCTTGGAGGGGCAACCGTTTGATATCTAAGTTATTGATTCTGCATTCTAATTTGATTTTGAGGGGGTTGTTCGGAAGGAGGATTGATTTTTCGTGGTTGTCTTTTGGTTTTTCCGCATTATCTGAGAATATGTAAAATCTTAATAGTATTTTTCTTTTGACCAACCTCCTAATGGCCCTTTGAATCGATTGTCTTTTGACCTTCAATCGATTAGCTAATGTTGTCATTTTTAAATAAACTGGAGATCCGTTTTTGAAGAAGTAGGTGTGAAGGTATCGGATGATCTTTTTTTGGAGAGAGGAGAGTCCTTGATTTTGATAATAAGATGTGGGGTCTGAGTTTTCGGCCCAAGGACTATTTTCGATTAATCCTGTGTGACGCACATAAAATTTTAAGTTATTCCAAAATTCTCTTTTTTCATCCCAATAAATACAGTTATTATTAAATAAGTAATTTTTTATTTGACATTCAATTATCTTTGTATTAAGATCCATTTATACACTCCGATCAAAGTTTCCTTCTGCTGCTTTATTGGAGAGTCAAACCTTTAAACTCCTTTCAGGTTTGATTAGTTTTGCCATTCGTTTTTTCAACCTCCTTGGAGGGAGATTTCGGGGTTGGTCTCCTGGGTCTCCCTTCATCCTGCAAAAAAATACGTAATTCTGGTATCATATCACAATCCAAGTTAGTGTCAAGAAATTTTATAATTGCTTAATATAATTAGGAATATTGGTCGTCATCCCATGATCTGACGATATTGCCGTAATGTCGGGAAAATTTGGCATCGAATCTCTGTAAAGCCTTGAATCTTGCGCCTTTACGAGCATGAGTGAATGGGATTTTTTTGAAAGGTTCTTTTTCGTAGGTTTTGATGAAGGTGATCAGTAGCAGATGAAGTAATTCTTCCATCGAAATGTATTTTCCGGTTACTTTTTTGGCGGTCTCCTGGGCCAAAATATAAATTTCTGGTTCTACCTCAGTACTTAATAATAAAAGGTCTTTGTGATTTACTTTGATAGAATCCACGGCCCTTTTGAATTTTCCTTTATATAATCTCCTAATGTCTTTTCTTTTAAGGTCTCCGGTTAATTTTCCAATCATTAATTCCTGGAACTGTTCTGTAAATGGGAACCTGTCAGGATCTTGATTGAATCGATTGATCAGTTTTTGTCTCATTTAATTAAAACCCTTGACAATATTATGGGGTTGCATTTAAGGTTGCATTTAAAATAATAATAGGTTATTGTTTAAAATTATTGATTTAATTGAGGGAAAAAATGGCAAAACGACTGAATCTCACGACCAACCATACCTCAGACGAAAATAAACCACAACCAGATTTTTTAACCAAGGAAAAACTCTGCATGTATATGCAAAAAGGGTTAGACCTTGAAGATGCGGCAAAGCTGTGTGGCATAAGCCCTTACATGCTTTCTGTGTATCGCTCAGACGTTGAATTTGATGAGTTTGTACAGGAATGTAGTGTTAGGTGTGAAGAAGCCAATCTTGATAATATTAAAGATGCCGGTGATAATGGATTGTGGAATGCTTCAGCATGGATCTTGGAACGAAAATTTCCTGATAAGTGGTCAAAGAAAGATACGGTACGCCATGAGTACGATGTTAAATTGTCCTCTTTGGTTAAACTGATCTTCAAAGCGGTTAATGAGCTTGAACCATTCATTCGTATGTCGGTTCTCCAAAAACTTAATGAGCTTGATGTAGATGGTGAAATTATAAATTTACAGAAAAACAAATTATTGGAGTATGAAGTAAGCGACAAACAAATGAAAGGACAAGCAACGGGTTAATGGGAACTGTTTTTGATCAGGATATTCGGAAGTTTATTAAGGGATCTATTGCTGAGATTACTTCTTCTATAGATGTTTCCTATGAGACACTTGTTCCTAAAAAATCTGAATGGTTTGTACAAAACGTATTAAAAGATAACAAAGGTGAATTGGTTGAGAATGAAGGGGTGCATAATATTATGCATCGTTATATTCGATATGCCAAATCAAAAGGTTTCAATAAATATCTTATTTTAGGGGCATTCGGTCATGGTAAAACTGAACAGATATGTACCGGATACCTTTTATATCGAATTGCAAAAGATCCAAATATCCTCATTAAGATAGTTCATGTTTCTGAAACTGAAGCAGTAAAGAGATGCAGAGCTATCAGAGATTACATCCAAAAGGATGAAGACTTTCATCGAATTGCTCCTCATATTCAACCTACCCCAATTTGGGGATCTCAACGATTCACAGTAAAACGAAAAACAATGGTTAAAGATGGTACAGTTGAGGCATACGGTGTTATGTCTTTAGCCATTGGTGGTCGTGCAAATCTCATTGTTTTCGATGATCCCCAGGATTTAAAAACCGCAGTACTTGAACCTACCACAAGAGTTAAAATAGAAGATATTTTCAAAAATATTTGGTTGACTCGTTTGATACCACAAGATTCAGAAGTTTTGGTCATGATGAATAAGTGGCATGAAAATGATTTAGCTTCAATGATACAATCAAATCCGATCTGGTCATGGATGAGCATTGCTTGCACAGAAGATAAAAAAAACCTTATTTATAAGGACTCTTTTGGCAGGGAAATGGTTTTTCCAGTATGGTCTAAGTTTAATGAAAAAGATCTTATTATAAAACACAAGGAGTTGGGAACCAGAGATTTTGATCGTGGTTATCGTTTAATTCCCTACACCGATTCAGATAAAACTTTTCCTAATTTTCTCAAATGTTGTCATTACGGAATCTCTCCCAAAGCGCCTATCGAACATGAATCAAATTGGTTGTTTATTGGTGGTGTTGACTTTGCAGGATTGCAAAGACCAGGAACGGTGATGACCTGTTTGGCAGTTCATAAAAAATCAGGTTTAAAAGTTCCGCAAGAAGTGGTTATGCTAAGAGGTTCGGGAGATGTTACTGAATATATGCTTCGTTGGTATCGCAGATATGGTTGTGAATTGTATATGGCTGAAAACAATGGTGTTCAAGAAGCATTGATTGATATGTTAATATCTTCTTTAGGTGAAGATAAGTATAAACGTTTCGGAATTAAAATAGAACCTTTTCAAACTGGACGTAATAAAGCTGATTCAATTATAGGATTACCAAGCATTGAAAAAGAACTTGAAAATCAAGAATGGATGTTTTGTTTTCCTGACAAAGTGGATATGACTTCATTGGATGAAAGAAATCCCTGGCATAAGTTATTTCAGGAATTTAAACATCATCCATTTTTTGAAACAACAGATATTGTTATGTCTCTTTGGTTTTGTAGAGAAGGTGTTAAACAATTATTCCGTAAATCTAAAGGCCCGAATGTTTATTAGCGTTAAGACATACTTCTGTATGATGGCGTAAGGGAGATAATTATGCGAGTAGGCCCAATTGAAATTAATTTTAGACCTAAGACAAAATCATATGAACAATTGTCAGCTATAATCAGGAGAGAAAAAGGAGAGGGTGCGGTAAATTTAAAGAATCAACCTTCTATACAATTACAGGAATACAAGTCATGGGCTTATTCTTGTGTTAGTTTGATTTCAGATCGTGTATCCACATTGCCTTTTTCCTTTTATCGAAAGAGTACCGGAGAAGAACTGACAAAAACGAGTAAAGGTTATAAGTCATATACCAAACCATTTTTTGATCCTAATCCATTAATGAGTTTTCGGTTTGTAAAAGCATGGTGTCAGATCCAGTTGGATATGTGTGGTATGGCTGCTTTGTGGAAAGGATATAATAAACTTGGGCAGGTATGGGAAATTTGGCCTTTGAATATGAATGATTTCATTAAGTGTGAAGTTTCTGATGATTTAATTAATCCTTCAGTAAAGTATATTTTTAAAACAGGTATATCCAGTTTTGAAACATTCGATATTAGTGAATTAATATTTATTAATTACATTCATCCGATAAACCCCTATCTTGGTGCAAGTCCGATTCAGGCACAAGCTTATGCCCAGGATATTGATTCATATATTGAAGTTTATGAAAGAGACTTCTTTAAAAATTCTGCCCGAATTGATTTTGCGTTGACTACTGATGAAGCTATTGATCAGGAAAAAGCAGATGAAATTAAAGAACGTTGGAAAGGAAAGTATCAAGGAACGTTTCATGATGTAGCTGTGTTGGATTCGGGTTTAAAACCAATTCCATTACAATATGCCAATCGTGATTTTGAATTTTTAAACCTTGCTCAATGGACAAGGGAAAAAGTTTTTGCTGCATATCGAATACCTAAATCTAAATTGGGTTTTGGTGATAATGGTAGAGCAGGTGATGTGCAAAGTGACATATCCTTTAATAGAGAGTCGATTCAGCCAAGACTTACTATGTGGGATGAAGAATTAACTGAAGGCATTTTATCTTCTTTTAGTAATGATATTATAATTCAACATCAAAATCCAATTCCAAGGGATCGTTTAATTGAAGTACAAGAAGGAAGGATTCATGTAGGTGCGCCAACATTAACTGTTAATGAGTTTAGAGAAAAGACTCATAAACTTGACACTGTTGATGGTGGTGACAGAATTCTTGTTTCAAAAGATATGGTTCCTTTAGATCGAATTGATGAAATCATTGATGCACAGATTTTAGCTCAAACAGCAACAGATTCAGAGGATGATGATAGAGATGATGAACCTGATTCTCATGTCAATCCTGATGGATCAGATGATAGGGATGATAACCCTACGGACGGTAGATCATTGAGCAATGGACATTTCAAATTTTTGTGTGATGAAGTTAGATCCATTGTTTATGGATACATCGAAGAAAATCTTTGTGAATCAAAGGTGGAAGATATTGATAAGGATTTAAAAGAAGTATTTGCTGATATAACAGTCGGTATGGTCGTTCATATGCTTGAATACTTAGGAGAAAAAACAATCTTAAATGATACTGTGGATATGAAAGATTGGATTGCTCCAATGGTGGATAAGGTAGTAGACGAGTATAAGAACACATTATTAAAAAATCCTAAATGGGAAAATAAAAACTGGAATGATTATTTGAAAGAACAATTAGCATCAAATCCAAGACTTTCCAAAATTACAAATTCCTTGTCCAGAGCGTGTATTAACTATGCCAAATGGTTAATTTTCAGAGAACGTAAAGAAAAAATAAATTGGGTTGTAAATTCTAATGAATGTGGGCATAAAGGTAAGTTAAAAAATAACGTATCTGAAGATAATTTTCAAATAGGTAATATGCGTTTGAGATTTCCGAATGAAATATTAAACTTTTCATGTGATTGTACAATTGTAAAGGAGTAATACTATGTCTTATAAAATTTTGGCAAGAGATGGTCGTCCGGTTAAAAAAAATGGCGATTCGGTAAGGGCAATGGATTTTACAGTGGAAAAGATTGAACAGTTAGATGATGCTGAGAAATCCTTTATTGCTATAGCTTCAACTGAAGATGAAGATAGAGATAAAGACATTATTCGTCAGGATGGATGGGATCTTAAAAACTTTAAAAAGAACCCGATGATTCCTTGGAGTCATAATTATTGGGGAATTCCTGTTGCCAAGTCTTTGCGAACATGGGTTGATAAAACCGATAAGAAACTCATGTTCAAACCCAAATTTGATGCTAATGATGATCAAAGTATGAAGATTTTCGATAAGTACAAAAATGGTTTTCTGACTTCTTTTTCCGTTGGTTTCAGAGGAATAGAATTTGAAGCCAGAGACAATGAAGATCCTTGGTGGGGCGGTAAAGAATTTACCAAACAGGAATTGCTTGAAATATCAGCAGTAACTGTTCCTGCTAATCCAAATGCTACCGTTTCTATACATGGTTCTGATAATGATCGGAAAAATCTTTTACAGTTAGGATTTGAACCTCAGTTTGTAAAAACTGAAAGTGGTTTGTTTTATCCTGTTCGTATGCAATTGGCTGAGTATTATGCACCGGAAACTGTTTCTTTTGCTGATAATAGTAAAGATATTCAAACGGTGCTTGCCAAAACATATGATGAAGATGATAAAGTGATTGTTGGTTATTATTTTGATCCTGAGAAATGGGAAATCGCTGATATTCAAAAATGGATCAAGGACAATAATGAACCCACTTATAAACAATTTTATTATAATTGGGAATTGGTGGATGAAGATAAACAATGGGAAGTTGATACCCAGGAAGAAGAAGCGAAACTTCCTGAGTTCAATGAACTTAAAGTTTTAACAAGTAAAGATGTTTCTGTCGATGATGAAACAGTGGTGGATGATGATCTTGAATTGGAAACCGATGAAAAATCTCAGGAAGAAATCATTCTTGGACTCGGAAAGGCCATTGAAGAATTGATCAGTGAGCAGATGCTTAAAATGGCAGATGGTCTTGCCACAGGCTTTGATCAGGTCTTTGATAAGATTTTGGTGGAGTTGGATGGTATTAAAAAACTGGTTACTGAAAAAGAAGTTGATTCTCCACTTAAAATAGATAATAATGATGATCTCGATGATCCTGATAAATCTAAATCACAAACCGATGATGAAATTGAAATTGATGATTCGTTAATATCCCCTAACGATGATAAATCCAATTCCGATGATGTCATTGAAATTGATGATGATGTATTAGGAAAAAAAGAAGTTGCCAAGGTGGTTAGCAACGTCTTTAGGCAAAAACTAAAAGAAATATTTAAATCGGAAAAAGAAAAAAAAGCAATTAATTAAAAACTCTAAATTACTCTAATATTCATAGGAGGATTTTTGTTATGAAACTTAATAAGGAAGAATTGATTAAACTGTTAAACACTCAGGTAAAGGATTACATGGGGGGTGATGATTTTTCTGCTGTAATCAAGGGTACGGTTGAAACCATGATTACGGAATTGCAGAATGATGTGGATCATCCTTTCAACAAACGGCAAACAAAGCAGGTTATTGATTTTACCAATGGTGCTTTCAAGATTGATGGTGGTGTGATGACCACTCAGAAAGGTTCGATCATCAATCTTAACAACAAATCAAATCCCTGGATTGCTGCTTCTGGTGAGATGCAGGAATGGGCAAAAGACTTTGCTGTTTACCTGAAAACAGGTATTGTCAGTAAGTTTATGTCTGAGTCCATCGATGATGAAGGTGGTTATCTTGTACCGGAAGAATTCCGCAACATCATGATCATGTACGATGCTGAAGAAACTTTGGTCTGGTCGAAAGCTACTGTATGGCCGATGGCCGGTGAGAAAATTCAGTTTCCAAAATTGCAACAGAACCCCGATGTACAGGATGCAGGGTTTGATCATTTTGCTGGAGTCTCTTTTGAGTGGACAGAGGAAGGTGGTGAGAAGGCAGAGACCGAACCCACCTTTGGCATGGTCGAAATGATCGTTCATGAACTGGCAGGTTACACTGAAATCACCAATACCCTTTTGGATGATTCGGTTATCAACCTGATCAATTATCTGACTCGTCTTTTCAGAGCAGCATGGTACTACTACACTGACAAGGCTTTCATCCAGGGAACCGGAGGAAAACAACCTCTTGGGATTATCAACGATCCTTCGATCCTGTCTGTTTTCCGTCAAACCGCAGATACCATTGAAGTGCATGATTGTTTGAATATGGAAGCACGTATGCCTTCTGTATTTGATTCCAATGCTGTTTGGTTTATCACCAAACAAGGTCGTGCTGCCCTTCGTGGAATGACTGTAAGTTCCTCATCGAAAGAATTGGTCTTGCAGGAAATGTATCAGGATTTTGCCAAGGGTTATGATATGACGATCCTGGGTAAACCTGCTTATCTTGCTGATGGTAAGATCCCCGCACTCGGTTCTACCGGAGACCTCATCCTTGGAACGTGGGCATGGTACTATGTTGGATTCCGTCAGGACTTTAGCATGGATTCTTCTCGTCATTTCAAATTCCGTAATAACCGAACGGCCCTGAGATGTTCTGGTCGTCTGGATGGTCAAGCAGCCATTCCGCAAGCCTTTGTTCAATTGGATGCTGCTACTTCCTAATTAATTTTTAACGGAAGGAGAATTTTTTAATTAAAAACTAATTTTCAAATAACATTTTTACGGAGGAATTTATTATGTTTGATATGCTTAACAATTATAAATTCGGGTACTTTCAGCAAGCCGTGTCTGATGCCAATGGTGCTGCTGCAAATGCACCGGACGATGATGGTGTAGATCTTTGGGCCGATGTGCAGTTGCCCAATAGTCTGCTTATTTTGGCTGATGTTGGTAGTGTTGCTGGTGGTTCTACTCTGGATCTGATCATTCAAGATTCACCGGATCAATCCACATGGGATGCCGATTTCATTACGGTAGAGCAGATCGATACTGCTGGCCTTTATCTCATTGAGGTTTATGATCCTAATCGGTATATCAGAGTCAATGTTACCGTTGGAACTGCTGCATGTGTCTGGTCTTGCCTGTTTATGACCTATGAAAATCAGCGCAGACCTGTAACTCAGGTGGGAACTGCTCCTGCTTTGACTTATGGTACAGGAAGAAAACCCAAAGTATCGGCAACTTAATTCTGGTATAAAGCAGTAACCGGAATGGTTTTGGTTTATGAAGGGTAGATATTCCGGTATCTACCCTTTTATTTTAGGAGGTTATTATGAAAGTAAAGGTAAAGCTGTTAGATCGGAATTTAATAAGATCTTTTGGAGGGGTTATTCAGAGTATGGAAATTGATAAAGCTGATCGTTTTGTTAAACAGGGTAAGGCTATTATAGATGATCCTGCATATAAAAAAAAGATGCAGTATGGCCCACCTGATCATAAAGCAATTTTTCAAGCACCGGAAGATAAGCTAATGCAGGATTTTGAGAATCATCGATTTCCTGGGCCTGATGATAAACTTTTTCCTACGATTAGAAAAAGGAAATAAAAATGGGTTTAAATAATAATGCATTAATAGATACTACTTATTTTTATCAAATGTATGTTGATGAAGATTGGCTTGAGGATGAAAAAGAAAAAACAAGAATAGAGGAAATGATTAATGCTGTGTCCTCTGAATTTGAAAAATTCTGTAATCGTAAATTGAAAGCAAGGGATTATACTTATGATCCAGCGGATACAGATGATTACAGTATTGAAAATCTTCATTATGCATTATTTGATGCTCCTCAAGGAAGCACCTTTTGGTTTCCTACCTATCCGGTAAATTCAATTACTGAATTTATTATAAGTGGTACTGCTATTACTGTTGCTGCATCTAATGATTATGATGCTTCTGATGGATATAGGCTTTATCCACGCAGAGGTAAGATAGTTTATGGTCAAGGATTTGATTATTCATATCTACAAAATGTTCAAATTAAATGGAATGGTGGATATGGTGATGATCATGAATCTATGTCAGATTTAAAATACCTTTGTTTTTCTGCAATAAAACAATTTATGAATGCTCCTGATAACGAAATGCTTCAATCTGAACGCATTGGAAACTATACTTATAAATTAATGTCACCAGAATTTCAAAGAGAGTTGAGAGGATTGGCTCCAACTATATTTGAAAATTTGATGCCATATAGAAAGGTAGCATTTGGATAATGGGCTATAATAATCTATTAGTTCAACGATGTGATATATATCGTAAGACTGTTGATAAGGCTGAAAGTCATGGGTATACAGCAGATGCAACATGGACTTTATTAGCTTCAAGTGTGGCCTGTCGTGGTCAAAATTTATTTGAAAGTTCTGCTGGAATAAGAATGCAGACCGCAGGTATTTCTTCAGAAAATGATTACTTGTTTTTCTTTAAGAAAAATCAGGATATTCAAAGAGGAGATAAAATAATTTGGAACGGGGATGAACTTTTTGTAAAACCTGTTCAACAAGTTTATGATAGAAGAACAATACATCATAAAGAAGTTTATTGTGGATTAAGTGAAACTTAATGACGTTAAGAACTGACATAAAAGAAGAAAAAGTTGCCCTTAATGCAATTGCAAAAGGATCTGGATTAGGCAAACGAATCAATGAGTTTGTTCTTCGACCAGTTCTTGATCAAATAGAACGAGCGTCAAATGAGATAATGGAAGATCTTGGTTTTATGATCGTATCGGAAATTCAACATCGTTTGGCTACTGCTCCTGCTGGAAATACTTATGAAGTGTACATGATAAATGAGTCTGTCAGGGGTAAGGGCAGATATACTTTTATAGGTCATTACACAGCTTCAGCAAAAGAAGGCCCACCAGCATCAGGAGTTCAAACTGATTCAGGTTTGCCTACAGGAAGTCTTTACGAAAGCATTTGGTATCAAGTTAGTGCTGATGGAGAATTAATGATTACTATAGATTCTCCTCAAGATTCTGAAAGAAATTATTTTTTTCAGCCAGGACTCGGTGTAGTAGTTGGTGGTACAAAAATGCAATGGCCCACATATGAAGTAGCTGAATATTTTCAAATTTTAAATAATCTTGGTGATGGTACTCGTCCTAATTGGTGGGGAAAGATAATCGATAGTAAAAAAGATTACTGGTATAAGTGGATGAGTTCAAGATTTCAAAAAGAAGTAAAGAAAGCAACAAGAATACCAATGGCAGGAAAAGCACTAAAAATTAATATTTATTGGGAAACTACATAATGATTGAAATAGATGAATACATTGTAACTACAATAACAGGGGATGCCACAATGATTTCTCTTATGGGCATAGATGTATCAAATAATAGGGTTTATGCTTGGTATCCTTCCCATGATGTTGTTTATAATTCTACTTATCCTGCTGCTTTAATTTTTAGAAAATCATCCGGTTCACGTCCTGGTGAAAGTTATTCTTATCCTTCTCAGATACCAAATATAAACTATCACTTTAGAGCTTTGTCAAAAGATCAATTGGTACTTGGTCAAGTTGCCGAAAGGCTAATGAATCTTTTTGATGAAAAGTATAATGTGTTATTAACTAATTTTGGTATTAAGAAGATAAGTATAATTGGGAATTCCGATGCTCCAACTGAAGGGGATGCAGGAAATCCCATATATGTGAAGATTGTTTCTTTTGGTCTTACTAATGTGGTTAGAAGATAAATAGTTAGGGCGGTTAATGCTGATGGAAAATACTTATAGGTATCGAATGATACGAGTGGTTTGTGCAGGAAAGATTAAATGCTGTAAATTTTGTGAAGATCTTGATTATGGAACTAAAGAAAAGAGAATAGTGCATGAGGGTTTTTGTTCAAAATGTGGAAGGCCACTTGATAAGAAACCTGGGGATACATGCAATTTTATCGTTGGTTATCAAGATCGTAATTATAGACAAGTAGATAAGATTCATTTTAAATGTAGAAATTGTCAAACCTTAACAACTATTTAGGAGGAATTTATTATGCCACAATATCCGCTTGTATTTGATTCGGATAACATATCTATCGGCCCTTGCTATGTGTACTTTGCCGGTGTCCACATTGGTCATACCTTTGGAGGTGTTACCGTTTCGATTACTCAGAACACCTACGAACTGAAATCCGATCAATACGGTGAAACTCCGTTGAGGGTTTTGGATGCAGGTTTGGTTATGGAAGTGACGGTCAATATGACTGAATCTACTTTTGACAACCTTAAATTGCTGTTTGCTTCAGCAACAGATGAGACTACTCATCTCACCTTTGGTAAACCCGTTGGTGAGCTTGTTACAACGGGTGAGCTTGTTCTTGAACCGATTGATGGATCTGAGATTTATCAGGTTTATAATGCTGCCCCGAATGTTGGTGGTGCTGTGGAGATTGCGTTTACCACTGACAATCAGAGAGTCTATGCGTGTCGTTTCATGGCTTTGATTGATGATCAGAGAGTTTCCGGCGATCAGTTGTTCCGTATTGGTGGATTCTCATCGGCCTAAATTTTACCTCCTTTCGTTAGGTCATCCATCAAAAAGGGAGATCTGTTTTACTCGTATGTTTCGCTAACTGCGATAAATGACTACGGTAATTATGGGTCTCTCTTATTCAAAAAGGTATTTTTAAATAATGAAATGTGGTGAATGCACTCTTTGCTGTAAATTAATAGATATTCCTTGGATGGATTCTCCTCCTGGGGAATGGTGTAGAGAATGCATTCCTGGTGTGGGATGTAAAATTTATGATGATGGTATTTCAAATGATTGTCGTTATTATAAATGTGCTTATAACGATCTTGATAACCCTTCAATAGAATTAAGACCAGATAAATGTAAAATTGTATTTGAAAATGTGGATGGTAGTATACTTCTTGGTACTATGCATCCTGATTATAATGAATCTTATAAAGAGAAAATAATAAAGGATCAGGTTGAGATCCTTTTAAAAAATAGAATTTCTGTTGTTTTTACTTCATCTACAATAACTGAATCTTTAGTATTTCCGGTTCAAGGAAGGGAAATATCAGAAGTATGGGAAACCTTAATTGTAAGGTGGAAGGAAAAACATGACCGCACCTTCATACACAACTGATCTTCAAACAGTAGACCTTGCAGAAGCAGTAACTAATTGGGCAGAAATTCCAAGTCGTAAATCAGGTGGTGCTGCTACTTTAGAAGATCGTGCTTTTATTCAGGGAAGCTATAGTATATCGCAATCAACAGGCGCAGCATCAGGAGCAACAGTTGGATTGCAATGTGACTATGGTGGTAATATTAGTAGTTGGGTTTCTGGATGGGCAATTTTTGTATGGCAATATTGGCAAGCTCCTGCTGTTATTGATACATGGGCAAACGGGGGAATGAGAATTGGAATTGGTTCCGGTACTGGTGCTATTGATTTATTCAATGCACAGGGAAATGATACAAGAAGAAATCCCTATGGTGGATGGGATAATATTGCCATTGATCCTGAATATGCTGGTGGATATGATGAAAGAGTAGGTTCTCCAACAGCAGGTAATTATCGTTATTTTTGGTCTGCCCCTAAAATGTTGTCAGCAGTTAGTAAAGGTAATCCTCATTGTGTTGATGCCATTAGATATGGACGTGGTGAGCTTATAATTGAACATGGCGAAACCGATGATTACGGTACTTTTGTAGGATTAGCTGCAAAAAATGATAACAATGAAGCCACCAATGGTTATAATCGATGGGGGTTATTTAAAGCTGAAGGTACAGGCTATCTTTGGAAAGGATTAATGAGTTTTGGTAATGCTACTAATGTCTGTGATTTCAGAGATTCCAATAGAAATATTACTGTTGATGATACTCCCCGAACCTATGCTGCCTTTAATAAAATAGAAATAAATAATGCCAGTTCAAGAGTTGATTGGATAGGCGTAAATATATCCTCAGTAAATCCTTCTGGTTTATCAATCGGTCAATTTGAAATGGTAGCTGATGCCACTGTGAATTTTACTACTTGTGTATTCACAGATATGTCTACCTTTGTTTTTGATTCCAATGCGACATTAGATGCTGTTACCTTTAGAAGATGTGCTTTGGTTACTCAAGCTGGAGCAGATTTAGATAATTGTATTTTTGATGAATCTCCTGCTGCTGTTGCCTTATTAGTAGATAATCCAGATAATATAGATAATTGTACTTTTAATTCGGATGGAAACGGTCATGCTATAGAATTGGGTTCTGCCTGTGCTGGAAATTCTTATACATTAACTGATTTTTTTGTAAGTGGTTATGCCACTTCAGATGGATCTACCGGAGATGAAGTCATTTATAATAATTCTGGTGGATCAGTAACCCTTAACATTGATGGAGGTAGTGGTGTATCGGCCTTATCAATTCGTGGTGGAAATGTAACTCTTGTTGCCAATTATTCTTTTACGGTCACAGGGCTTGAGTCCGGTACTGAGGTAACAATTGTCACATCGGGAACATCGACTGTTTTGCACCATACTGAAAGTGCTTCTACCTCAGATGGTGATGGTAAATACCAAATAACTTATTCACATGGAGGAGGTGCTACTGTTGATGTTTTAATTCATCATATTGATTATAAACCAGACATATCGAATATTTACGGACTTACATTACCAGGGAACAATTCATCAGCAAAGGTTAATATGTTTGTTGATGAAAATTATGAGAATCCTTAATTAAAAATTAATTATTTATTAGGAGGAATTAATCATGCCTAAAGTATTTGACCCAACTGATCTTTCTCATATTGTTGATGCGTCCGGTACTACTGAAGATCTTGAAATACAAACTGGTGCTAAGACAATTGAGATTACCACAGATGGTAACATTGTTAATGTACCTACTGGTGCATTATCAGGTGTTACCGGAAAATGTGTTTATTCCAAACTCAAAGAGATATGGAAAACAGATGATGATTTGAATAAACATAAATTTCCTATCCAAATGATTTATGAAGCATCGTTTGTGTGGATTAATGGATGGGGGCCATTGGATCAAACAACCAGAGATCTTATTCGGGATGCTGGTTTTCAGGAAACAGATGGTCGTGAAAATGCCTGTATCATTTCCCTTGGTTCAATGGATGCTGCTACTGATCAACCGTATTACACAAATGATTTTACGGCAGAATTTAATGAAAATAAAATTGATTTTACTTTTGCCGGTGAGATCAATGAAAACATTACAACCAAAGGTACAGGAGGATCGCCTGATGATTCTGGATACTTAAAGGTCTTTTTAAGAGAAGAACAAAAGACATTTGCTTCTTATGATCTTATCAGTGAACAGAGTCTTGCTGCACTTAAATTTGAGGCATATCGTCTTCCTGTTGCCAATGGTGATGATTCTCTGAAAGCCATTGATGATGATACTACGATTGTTGGTGATGCTGGTTCGGAATCAGGAGTTACCTATTCGGAATTGACAATTGATTATATCAATGGTGCATTGTTTGAAACGGCAGATGATACCACAGGTGGAGCATCAGATGATGGTAATTACGCCATTGATGATGTGGTGCAAGATTCCGCAGGTCGATGGGCAAGGTGTACTACCGCAGGAACCATATCCGATGACTCACAACCTTATGCATCTTTTGGTGGAACTTCAGTATGGGAAGCTTATCCTGGGGAACGTCAAGTTGGTTCAAATTACTATGCCTTTAATAGAATCCTTGATGTTGAGGATACAGGCAATGACAAAGCAAGGTTAAAAGAAATTCATTCCTGGACACAATGGAAATGTCGCCAAACATCAGATATTAATGATGACGTTGGTGGAGATACCTTTGGAAGTGTTAAAGGAAATATCGCCTTGCAGTTTACCGATTTTATCGGTGACACTTTGCATACGAAACCAGGAGTCTTCATTGATGGTTATGATACCAATGATAAAAATGATATTCGTAATTGGGATATTACCGTTGATGCAGTAGATACTGATGCTGGTTTAAAAGGACTTGATTCAGAGTATGCACCTCTTACTTCTACCGAAAGAGAATTTCCATTTGTTGCTGCTGGAAATATTGTCTTTTCACAAAACTTTGTCGATGAGGTTGATAACACTACTCGATATACAATGTACTTTCAGTATATCAAATCTCAGGCAATGACAGCATTGAAAGTTTCTGGTTCTTCCGGTGCTGACTGTACTTTGGATTGGACAGGGGCTGATGCAGGATTGTTAGATTTCTTGCAAAGTGGTGATTATATCAGTATTTCAGGTTTTACTACTGAGACCGGAAATAATGGTCTGTATTCAATTACGGGTGCGCCAGTAACAAATACCGTTACGGCAACTAAAACTGATGGGGTCAATCCTACCGATGAAGCAACAGGTGATGCTTGTACCGTCCTTGAAAATCCGTTTGAATCTCCCAAAGCAACTATTGTCGATAACAACGCTGCTGCTGACATTGATGCTGAAATTACTGCTGCTTCAATTGGGTTTGACTTTGATTATACCAATAATAATCAGGAAGGTAGAACGGCTAATACTAATGCTGCTATTTTTGTGGTGGCAATAGCCTTTGATGGAGCGCAGTATGTCATTGCCTCTCACACCATCACTAAAACAACAGGTCAATCAATTCCGGTTAACGCTGTTGATGAACTTAACTACGAAAATCCCTAATAACTAATTAATTATAATGTACCTGATCTTTAATTAGGTCAGGTACATTGTATTAAGGAGAAAAATGGAATTTAGTGAAATCAAATATTTACTTGCTTGTCATAGATCAGAAGCACTTTATGATGATAAACCTATTAGAGTAGAAGTACCAGAGGGATTTAAAGAATCATTTGAAGCACAGGATAATTTTAGAGGTTGGGTAAATTATCATGTGACCTGGGATGTGTTTGAAGATGATCCCTGGAAATGTGTCTTATTAAAAAAATCACAGGAACAGGAATGGAATGAAACATTAGAAAAAGTCTGTCCTGTCCTAACTCCAGAAGGTAAAATAGTTCCTGCTGAAGAATGGAATAAAAGGAGTTTAGAAGATGGGAGCGAAAGTAACGTTTAATGAAATAACAAAAATCATTGAAGTAGATGAAGCTCCTGATGTGGATGGGGAAGTATTTATTGATGTTAAAACGGATTTGTATAGTGATGGTAAAGAAGATTGGGTTGCTAATGAGAACTTACGAAAATTTAGATTTCCAATTTCAGCAGTTGGTGGAAATCCTTTGCCTGGAGAAAAAGCCCTTGGTTCAACTTTCTTTTTAGCATCTGATTGGAAGATACGACCATACAATGCATCTCACCGTTTAACCATTAATGGCAACCTCTATGCTGAAGATGGATCTGATCCATTTCTTGATACCATTGGAACACATACTGTGCGTATCATGCAGCAAGTTTCATCCCTTGTCGATTCAACCGTAGCACAATTAGAAGAAATCGAATATGCATCTTTTGGTGGTGGTATTACTGTTGATGTAACCTCACCTTATTCGGGAACTAATTATCCAGTAGGAACAGCGCAAGCTCCAGTTAATAATATAACTGATGCTCATACCATTGCTGTAGATCGTGGTTTTAGTACCTTCTATATAATAGGAGATATAACCATAACTGAATTACTTGATCTTGAGGGGCATGTATTTGTTGGTGAGTCTATGACTAAATCAACAATAGTTATTGATGCTGCTACTCAGGTATCAAAATGTGAGTTTTATGATGCTCATATTCAGGGAACTTTGGATGGGGAGAATAAAACTCAAAATTGTTTAATAACTAATCTTAATTATTTAAATGGAGTTATAGAACAATGCATGTTAGGCCCAGGAACAATTACTCTCGGAGGATCAGCCACGGCCCATTTTCTCGATTGTTGGTCAGGTGTACCTGGAACGTCCACCCCAATAATAGATATGGGAGGTTCGGGTCAAAGTCTCGGATTGAGAAATTACAACGGAGGCATAGCACTAAAGAACAAAAGTGGTATAGAAGCGGTAAGTATAGACCTAAACTCAGGCCAAGTGATTCTGGAAAACACGGTGACAAACGGTGATATAGTAATAAGGGGAGTGGGGAAGTTAACTGATAATTCTGTTGGTGCCAATGTACTTGATGAAGATCTTCTTAATCCTGATAATATTTCCGATAATGTTTGGGATGAAGTCTTAACCGGAGCTACCCACAATATACCAGCATCAGCAGGAAGAAGATTAAGACAACTTGGTGATGTTGTTTCTTCTTCTGTAAATGATGTTACTGCTTCCAATCTTAAATTCATAACCAATTTAACTAATACGTATCCTGATTTTTATAAAGATCAATTAATCCGTTTTACCACAGGAAATTTAGCTGGACACGTAAGGGTAATTGCTGTTTATGATGAAGTTACCAAAGAAATAACTGTTGAAGAACCAATGGTAGATGTTCCTGCTAATGGGGATGAGTTTGATATTATTCCAACTCATACTCATCCAATGACAGAACAAGCTGATACCGTATGGGAACACACAACTGGATTAAAATTACTTGGTTTGGTTCAGGAAAACTTTGTAATGGATCAGCAGGTATATCAAGATTATAATGGCGCTAAACTTTTAACAAGTGCCAGGATAAGAACATATCAGGATAATGCCAAAACCCAATTAATTGCCACTTATCAGGTGACAGCAGCATGGTCTTCTGGTCAGTGTACATCATATGAAATGTTAATAGTATGAGTTTAGCATTAGCAACTAAAGGCGTATTACCGGATTTTACAGGTACAGGCACAGGTGGCACAGGACAAAATGTTTATGTGCTGGAGGATTTTAACGTGGAAGTATCACATGAAGATTTGAGTATTGAAATCACTCAGATTGACGAAATTTCATTAGAAATTTCAGAAATAGGGGTGAACATCGATCTCGATGAAGATCAGGCTACCATCGTTGTCTCAGAGGACGATACAATAGAAATTGAGGTATAATCATGGCGAATGCAATTAAATTAAAGCAAGGTGAAGGTAAAACTGTTAATTTTCATATTACCAAAGGTGGATCTGATGTGACAACCTGTACTTTGACCTTTGAGGTAAAGGAAAAAGCTTCAGATACATCTCCAGCTTTATCAAAGGCAGATGTAGATTTTGATAAATCAGATGCAGCCAATGGCAATTATCAATTAACCTTTGAAGTTGATGATACCAAAGGGCTTAAAGCTAAAACGTATACATCGGAATTGAAAACGGTAATCACAGCAGATACCGATGTTGATAAAAGCTATGATATACCTTTTGTCGTAGAACGTGCGGTTATTGCAGATACTTAACTAAAAACTAATTGTTAATTAAGGAGAATTAAAATGAGTGAACAAAATGTGATAGATCTTAATGATTTGGTACAGTCGGTTAAATTTACAGTGTTAGAAAAAAATTTTGAGATTACACCTATGAATGATATTAAAATGAAAAAGGTGATGGGTCTCAGTAAAAAAATTTCAGCACTTAGTAAAGATGAAGATGAAGTATCTGATGAAAAGGAAATAGAACTTTTACAAACTCAAAATACCATCCTTCATGAATGTGTTAGTATTAATATTGATAATAATTTAACACAGGTATCAAAGGAAGATTTTTCTGAATGGCCTATGCGATTAAAAAATAAAGTATTGGAATTGGTTTTTGGTCAAATAGGTAGTGGTGAAACTCCTGATGAAGAAGCGGAAAAAAACTAATAGCACGTTGCAAGGAATTTGCAGCAATTATTAATTTCCTTGGTGGGGCTTATACATTCGATGATCTCAATGATATGCCATATAACAAATATTATTATGTTAAAATGGCTGTTGATTTTGAAATGATTCGACAACGTAAGTTAACGATAAGTGATATTGCTTCTGCTTTCTCTGATCCAAAAAAAGGTGTTACACAGTTAGAAAAACAAGAAAGTCAATTGTCAAGTGTTTATAGAGGATCTAAAGGCGAACCATCTGCTGATATAAGTTGGGATTTTCCTGATGATGCAGCAGATAGAATGAAAAAATGGCAACGATAAGGAGACAATCATGCCTGGTGGTTCTGGTGCAGGAATGTCAATGGAAGTTTCTAAGATTGTTTTAAAATTAGAAACTAATTTTCAGCAAGTCTTGAAACAACAGATTAACTCCTTTGATAAATTTACAAGGGATGCCAATCAGTTGACACGGCAAGTTGGTACTAATATGAATCAGCTTGCAAGAACGACTTCAAAGACATTTAGTGCTGTATATAAAAGCAATCGTAAAGAGATTCAAGAGTTTGTTTCTTTCACCAGAAACGCCTTGCAGGGTGTTCGTAAAGAAACCCTTCAGATGCAAGCTTTTCAGGAACGTTTAGAGAAAGCTACAATTGCACGTTATCGTAAAATGCGTTCTGAAATGGCAGCAGTAAAACGTAAATCTGATCTTGTTAGTAGAGGAACCGGATTTACTGAAGAACAGAAAAAATCAGCCTTTAAAGCATTTGAAAAACAGAAGCAGGATGTAGAGGATAGGTTTAAAGCTTCAGTTGATAAAATGACAGAGCAGGTTAAGTCATTGATGATAAAACATCTTGCTGGTGCTGTAAAAGAATCTATGAAGACAATTGAAAAAGGTTCTCGATCAGCAGCAGTTACGGTGAATAATGTTGTCAATGATATGGAGAAAAGATTTAAACAGTTGTGGAGAAGAAGGGGGATAATGCCACAAGCTGATTTGGCTCAGCAAGGATCATCATTTTTAAAACAACGTGCTGAACAAATAAAAGTTTTAGAATCTTTACTTTCTGCACATCAAAAGAAACAGGTACAAGCTGAACAATATTTGGAAAAACAAAAACGATTATTGTCTGAGCAAACGAATAAGACATTAATTCGTAATCAAAAACAGATGGTTAATGAAGCAAGGGCGGTGGTTAAAAAACTCGGTGGTGAATACGAGTTTATGTTTAATTCGATTCAAAAATTTGCCAGAGGACAAACCGCACTTACAGGAGTATTTAAAACACAAGCAGAGCAAGGCATTGCAGCAATTAAACAAACTCTCAGAGGTGTGAATTTAAAGAGAGACTTTGAAAAGATGTGGGTGAATTTGGAACAAACTGCAAGACTTGCTGGAGAAAAATCAGGTAAAGCATTTTATGATTCTGTTAGAAAAGGCAAAGCATTAGATCAAGCATTAATTGAAAAACGAAAACATCTTGAAAATTTATTAAAAATAGCAAAACAACTTCAGGCTACCGGATTAATTGATGCAAGTAAACAAATTGCAAGATTAAAAACAGTTATAGGTGGTCTTAAAGAATTTAGAACAGAGTACGGTAAAGTTAAAAAGGAAATGTCGGCTATTCCTGAAATATCTTTTCAACAATTTTATAAAGGTGGAGCGCAACAAGCAAGAAATCTTGCTGTGGAAGTTAGAAAAGCAGTTGCGGTTTTGAAGCAATTGGGGCCAGTAACAGAACACAATGTTATTGAGGTTCAAAGACAATTAAAAATAATTCAAGGTTTATATAAACAACATGGAACTAAAGTAGTTGCTACTCAAAAAGTAATTTCAAAATTAGAAGAACAAATTTTAATGGCAAGAGCGAAGGTTAGAAATGCTACGAATAAAGCATCTATTGCATCATGGGAAGCGTATGAAAGAAAAGTAAAAGCAATTATTAAATTATTAAATGAAAGTTTAAGGAAATCTGTATTACCAAGAGATCCTTATGATCAATATAAAAAAGATACGTTGGCAACATTGCAAATGATTAGGACTGAAGTAGCAAAAAGTCTATTGCCCACAGCTAAAATTAAAGCGGATTCTAAAATAATTCAAAATGAATATAAAAGAATTGGGCAAAGGATGGATGAACTGAGTAAAAAAAGGATGGTCAGTCCAAGGCATATGTCTGAAGCTAAAGGATTCATTGATAAATTAGAAAATAAGGTAAAAGAATATAATGCTCAAATTGTTTTATTAAGTAAACAATTAGAAAGATTACGCAGAATACAAAAAACCACTTTTGGAGGAGCAGGGTTATCAGATCAGATATCAGGAATGAAAACACGAATGAAAGAGTTGCAACAAATGGTCAGGCAATATGAAAGAGCGCAAATACAAATGCAACGTAGAATGTCAGTTGCTAATAGGCAATCATTAAAATCAATGCTTCAAAGTGGATGGGAAATGATTAGAAATTTCCGTTGGCAGGTTGCAGCAGTTATTTACTTAATTACCAGAGCAGTTAGAGCAGTAAAGCGTGTATTCTTTGATGTAATGGGTGAGATTGCTAAATATAGACGAGAGGCAATGACCCTTGCAGCACAGTTTTCTTTCAAAATGTTGGGTGATATGGAAAAGAATTTTGAAAGTGTGTATCAGTATTCCCGACAATTAATGAATAAAATGGAGCAGGAAGCAGCAAGAACCATATTAACAATGGAAGATATGACCATGCTTGTGAGGACATTTTCACA
>Ga0209013_10000940_pt1 | contig 26767 bp, 27 predicted proteins | sample Cruoilmetagenom2_FD_187291 | JGI IMG/M metagenome (GOLD analysis project Ga0209013, IMG submission 187291) | Oil polluted marine microbial communities from Coal Oil Point, Santa Barbara, California, USA - Sample 2 (SPAdes) (version 2) | ecosystem: Environmental > Aquatic > Marine > Oil seeps ...
CAGACCAATCTGAATTTTGTTGTAGTAAATGCTTCCAGCTAATTTTGCTGTTGTGTTCCCCTGCAAATGTGCCATCCCAGATATAGGAGGAAACTTTATCATCTGTACTTTCAATTAGATGATTATCTACAGCAAGACCTGCAACGGTAGACAAAAAACTTTTAGTCACACTAAAAGTCATGTCAACACGTTTAATATCTCCCCATTTTTGAACAATGTAACCGTTTTTCAATATTATACCTGCAGGACCACCTCGTTTTTTAGTAGGTCCTAAAATTTGATGAAATGGTTCTCGTTCAAATCCTTTTAAAATTGCAATCCGCAAATCTCTTGACCCCGAATATTCATTGTTTCTTGCAAAATCTACTGCTTCATTGAGTTTCTTTTCATTAAAATTAAAAGTAGATGGCGACCTTTCCTGCCATTTAGCATTTCTTTCAGGAAAATAATAAGCTTGCTGACCAATAGCAGGATTTATTGAAAATATTAAGATAGCGAGGACAAGAGTTTTTATATACATTGTTTATATTATTATTTTTTCAAGTTAGTCAAATTCAGCTTCATTAGCCAGTCCATTTGTTTATCTCTGCCTATATAATAAGGATGTCTTCCAAACTTTATAAATCCATTCTTTTCATAGAATCTAATGGCATTGCCGTTTTTCTCCCACACTCCGAGCCATAAGTAGCTCTTATTTTTTTTGGTTGCAATATCTTTAATATGATTTAGCATCCAATGTCCAATTTGGTTTCCCTGAAATGTACTTTTTACGTAAATCCTTTCTAATTCAATTGCATTTTCATCCCTTATATCACTTTGTGCTTCATTTTCATTTAATTTGAAATATCCCAAAACCTCATTTTTCGATAAAACCAAATAAAAAGACGTCTGTGGGTCTGCCATTTCGCATAAAAACTGTTCTTTAGAAAAAGCCTTTTTCATATAAGCTTTAAAATCATCAGGGTTATTGTCCTCTGCAAAGGCATCAATAAATGTCTTTCTGGAAATCGAAATAAGTCTATCTAAATCGGAATTAGTACATTTTGATAAATGAAGTTTCATACCGGAGTGAAATATCATCTAAAATAAAAAAAGGAGTAAAACATATTGCTTTACTCCTTTAAATATTTTGTGATTATGTGCTAAAACATAAACAGTTTTCTGGTCAACATTACTATACCGCTAAAAAAGTCGTTTCGGTATACCTGGATTTCTTCTTCAATAGGTCTGTGGTTAATTTGTGCGTCCATAACTTTTGGAATTTTAATAAAATAAGATTTGGGGTTTAATAAATAAAGTATAAAGATAATGTGTGAGACTCAAGCTTCTAAAAATATGTTGTGAAGTATCTCTAAATTGTTGTGAAAAAAGTAACTGATTTCTATTTATCGATAAAGTGTTTATTATGATCGTTAAACGGTCATCTCCGGAATATCCCCTTCAACAATTAATGTCCCTTCTGTTGCCTTTTTTATAGTATCAACTGTTACACCGGGAGCCCTTTCGAGTAATTGGAATCCCTTTGAAGTAACCTCCAGAACCCCAAGATTGGTAACCACTTTTTTTACACAACCAACACCGGTAAGGGGTAGCGAACATTTTTTTAACAGCTTTGATTCTCCTGCTTTATTTGTATGCATCATGGCCACAATTATATTCTCTGCAGATGCAACAAGATCCATTGCTCCGCCCATACCCTTTACCATTTTTCCGGGTATTTTCCAATTAGCAATATCTCCATTTTCAGCAACTTCCATAGCTCCAAGAATAGTAAGATCAACGTGTTTTCCACGGATCATTCCAAAGCTAGTTGCAGAGTCAAAAAAAGAAGCTCCAGGTAAGGTGGTAATGGTTTGCTTGCCCGCATTAATTATATCCGCATCTTCTTCACCTTCATAAGGAAATGGACCCATCCCTAAAACGCCATTTTCACTTTGAAATTCCACACTAATATCATCATTGACATAATTAGCCACAAGGGTTGGAATACCAATTCCAAGATTGACATAATATCCATCTTTTACTTCCCTTGCAATTCTTTTTGCGATACCAATTTTATCCAGCATAATATGATCCTTAAATAGTATTAGTTCTTAGATCGCACAGTTCGTTGTTCTATTCTCTTCTCATAGTGTTCTCCCTGGAAGATTCGTTGTACAAATATACCGGGGATATGTATTTCATTTGGATCAAGACCCCCGGCAGGTACTAGTTCTTCAACTTCTGCTACTGTTATCTTAGCGCCTCCACACATACAAGGATTAAAATTTCGTGCAGTCCCTTTGAAAATCAAATTCCCGGCTTCATCACCCTTCCAGGCCTTAACGAATGAAAAGTCAGCATCATATGCGTGTTCAAGAACATACATTTTGCCATTAAATTCTCGTGTTTCTTTGCCTTCTGCTACTTCTGTCCCGTAACCTGCAGGTGTATAAAACGCCGGAAAACCACTTTGCGCTGCCCTGCACTTCTCAGCAAGGGTTCCTTGAGGTGTTAATTCAACATCTAATTCCCCACTTAACATCTGCCGTTCAAATTCGTCATTTTCACCAACATATGAGGAGATCATTTTTTTGATCTGATGTTTCTGCAGTAATAAGCCCAGACCAAAATCATCAACCCCTGCATTATTGCTAATACAGGTAATATCATTTACTCCCAGGCGAACAAGCTCCGAAATTGCATTTTCAGGTATCCCACATAGCCCAAAACCGCCCAGCATAAAGGTCATTCCGTCTTCCACTCCTAGTAACGCGTCCTTTACATTGGCCACTGTTTTACGTATCATAAGTACTAAATAAGATAATTATAAATATTATTTCCTATAACTACTAAAATACATTTTTAAATAAAAAAATCCCGCTAAAAAGCGGGATTAGTTTAATTCGTTAAATCTTTTAAAATAAAAAATTATTACTAAAAATCGAGATCGTCAAGATCATCTTCAAGATTATCTTTTCCCGGGGTTTCTTCATTTTCTTTCGAGCAGTCCACATTAATAGTAAGTTCTTCGGGTTTTGGAAATTCCTCCATAGAAATTCCCAATTCCTCATTTGCATAATTACTTTTCATATATAAAGCCCATATAGGTAATGCCATCGAAGCTCCCTGACCATAAGATATGGTCTTAAAATGTGTAGCCCTATCTTCGCCACCAACCCATACACCGGTCACCAGATTGGGCACCATTCCCATAAACCAACCATCACTTTGGTTCTGTGTTGTTCCTGTTTTACCGGCAATGGGATTTGTGAATTCATAAGGATACCCGGTGATAATTTCTTTATATACCGTTTGGTCTTTATTGCCGGAATGCCTTAATCTTGTTCCTGAGCCACCTTGTGTGACCCCTTCCATTAAATTCACCATTGCATAAGCCACTTCTTTACTAAGCACATCCTTAGTTTCCGGAACGTATTCATAGAGAACTGTACCATTCTTATCTTCTATTCGGGTTACCATTACCGGTTTTACATAAACACCCTGATTTACAAAAGTTCCATAAGCACCTACCATTTCATATACATTAAAATCCGGGGTCCCTAAGGCAATTGAAGGTACTTCAAGAATTTCCCCCGTTAAACCGAGATCTTTTACAATAGCTACAACAGGTTTAGGTCCTACTCTGTCAATTAACTGAGCGGTAACCGAATTTACCGAGTTGGCAAGCCCGCGTTTTAAAGTATACATCTTTCCGGAATATTTTCCATCAGCATTCTTGGGGCACCATGGTTCAGGGTTTCCGTGTTTCCCTGCTTCAATACAATACTGACTATCCGGAAGTGAATCACAGGGTGATAATCTTAATTGATCAATCGCGGCAGCATAAACGAATGGTTTAAACGTTGAGCCGGCCTGTCTTGCTCCCTGAATTACATTGTCATATTGAAAGTGTTTATAGTTAAGTCCACCTACCCAGGCCCTAACATGTCCTGTTTGTGGTTCCATCGACATCATTGCAGCCCTTAAAAAGGTTTTATAATACCTTATGGAGTCTAATGGAGTCATAATCGTATCCTTCTCCCGTATGTCACTATTCCAATCAAATACTGTCATTTCGGTTTTTTCCGTAAATGATGCCCTGATCTCTTTTTCAGATACACCATTGGCCTTCATGATACGCCAGCGTTCCGAAGTTCTCATGGCACGCTCAATGATTCCGTTTGTCTCTTCAGAATTCAGCTCCAAAAACGGGGCCGTTGCATTTCTATCTGGCGTATTTTGATGGAAAAACTCTTTTTGAAGTCGTTTCATATGTTCCATCACGGCATCCTCGGCGTTTTTCTGCATTCGGTAATCGACGGTGGTATAAACTTTAAGCCCGTCTAAATAAATATTCCACCGATCTCTTTCGCCTTCTTCTGCAGGTTTGGGATTTTTATCAATCCAATCGTTAAGAAATCTTTGTAAATACATTCTAAAATAGGTGGCGAGGCCATCCCGATGAGATTCCGGGGTGAAATTTATGTCCATTTTTAAGGCCCGTAATGAATCGCTTTCCTTTTCTGAAATAAAATCATATTTCTCCATTTGACCCAATACGGTGTTGCGTCGATTCAATACTAATTCTTCTCTTCTCATGGGATTATATAACGAAGAATTTTTTAGCATCCCAACCAGTACAGCAGACTCCTCAGTCTTTAACTCAATGGGTTCTTTTCCAAAATAAATTCTTGATGCGGAGCGTATTCCGTCCGCATTATTGATAAAATCATAGGTATTTAAATACATGGCAATAATCTCTTCTTTTGTGTATTGCCTTTCCAGACGTATTGCTATAACCCATTCCTTAACTTTTTGGATAATTCTGCCAGGGACACCGCCAGATATCCTTTTAGTAAAAAGTAGTTTGGATAATTGTTGCGAAATAGTACTTGCCCCGCCTCGTTTTCCAAGGAATACTATTGCTCTTATTGTACCTATAGCATCTATTCCTGAATGCTCGTAATATCTTGCATCTTCTGTTGCAACCAGAGCATGAACCAAATTCTCCGGCAATTCATCATAGGACACGGGAGTTCTGTTATCATCTAAATAAAACTTTCCAAGGGTTTGACCATCTGAAGAGATGATCTCGGTGGCCAAATTTGTCTGTGGATTCTCCAGTCGTTCAAAAGTTGGCATTTCTCCCAAAGCTCCCCAGGAAGCCAAAAGAAATATTAAAAATATCAAAAAAAGGCCTGAAGCAAACAGAATCCAAAACCATTTAATAAACTTAGAAAAGTTGGAAGAAACCTTCTTTTTCCGGGCTTTTGCCATAACTTATTTACGCTTTTCAATTAAGAAACCAACATCAGTGATGCCTTCTAGTTCCATGATCCCATCTGCGTTGCCATTTTTGCGCATAGCATGGGAAATTTGTAAAGTATATACGCCCTTAACGGGAAAAATGATGTTTTCCTTATACCAAAGTTTATTTTCTTTAATACTTCCATATCCTTTCCCTAGCCATTTACCATCCGGCATAGCCATCTCATACTCCATGGTATCCCTTTGTATATCACCATTAGGGTATTTCAAATCTGCTATTAAAAATAGATTACTGTAAGGGAAAGATTCATCATTTCTTATAGAAATAAAAATGTCATTCGCGCTAATCGTGTCATTTTCTGTGAAGCTAAATTCCTTAGCGTCGCTTTTAGACCATATTCCGCCGGGATTTGCCTGAAATTCAGAATGAGTCAGCTTATCATTACATGCCAAAATCAATAAAACCGAAATTGAAAAGAAAATTCTTTTAGGCATTTTTGGCAGGTCTTTTTCTGTTATTCCTTCTTTTTTTATTCTTGTTCCCCTTGTTTCTTCGTTTTGGGCGGTCAAACCTTGTAAGGCTGTCCTGCCCTACAACATTTTCAAAAATCAACTTTTCTTCTTCAATATTTTCAACCGCAAACTCCTCAAGGCTGGCTACTGGTTTTTTTGCTTTATTCTTATCCAGTATCTCCTGAACTTGCTCTTTGGTCAGTACATGCCAGTTAGAGGCGTCTTCTTTATAGGAGAACCATAGCAACCCTTTAAAAATGTCTGTTTTTTGACAAAAAGCTACTCCTTTTTCAGTGAATAATTTGCTTTCCTGAGAAGGGAAATCTTCCAATGCCTCTAAATATAGATCCAGTTCATAGTTCAAACAACACTTTAGCTTACCACATTGGCCTGCTAATTTTTGCGGATTAAGTGAAAGTTGTTGATACCTTGCTGCAGAAGTACTTACTGAACGGAAATCCGACAACCAGGTAGAGCAGCACAATTCCCTTCCGCAGGAACCAATGCCTCCTAAACGTTGTGCTTCTTGTCTATAACCAATTTGTCTCATTTCAATGCGAATGCCAAAGGCCTTCGCCATATCCTTAATCAATTGTCTAAAATCAACGCGTTCTTCTGCTGTATAGTAGAAAGTAGCTTTAGATCCATCTCCCTGAAATTCAACATCAGAGATCTTCATCTGTAATTTTAGCAAAATAGCCATTTCACGGGCACGCTTTTTTATCTCTTCCTCCTTGTCCCGGCACCTCTGCCATTTGTCAATATCCTTTTGAGTTGCTTTGCGATACACTTTAGGGATTTCCTCTTCAGAATCGGAAACTTTTTTTCGCTTCATCTGCACCTTTACTAATTCTCCGATTAAGGTTACAAGACCAATGTCATGACCAGATTTAGCCTGTGTTGCCACAATATCACCAATGGATAAGGACAGATTTTCTGTGTTCCTGAAAAACTCTTTCCTGCTATTTTTAAACCGAATTTCAACACAATCAAATGGCTGAGAACCACTTGGCAGGGACATATTGGAAAGCCAGTCAAAGACGGTCAATTTATTGCAGCTATCTGTGCCGCATGTTCCATTATCTTTGCATCCACGTGGCTGCCCATCCTTGCCGGTTGAACAAGTGTTACAACCCATATTTTATATCTTGGTTTAGCAAAAACAAAAGTTGGATTTGCCAAAATAGGTTCATAAATAATTATTGAAGGTAAAGATAGTACTTTTTTACTGTGATGGAAAGCGGTAATTATTGTGCAAAATAATCGATCTTCTTATTCTAAGGTGATGTAATAAGGTCTAGATAATGAACTCCAAAAACTTCTAAAATTAATGCCCCTTAACTATGAACAGCTTTACTTTTTAAATTTTAATACGTCCGATCTTCCTTTTTTGAAAATTTTATTACTAACCTCTTTTCCTTTTCTAAGCCTTTTCTGCTCTTCAAAAGGAAGTTCATGAATTTCTTTGCAATGGTCTGAACAACAATTGTTCATTTTAGCCGCACATGCCTCACATTGAATGAAAAGTAGATGGCAAGCTTCATTAGCACAGTTAACATGGGTATCAAATGATTTACCGCATTGATGACATTGGGCTATGATATCTTCTGTTATTCGCTCACCTCTCCTGTGATCAAATACAAAATTCTTTCCAAGAAATTTATTTTCAAGATTCTTCTGTCTAACCTGACGGGTATATTCTATAATTCCTCCTTCAAGCTGAAATACATTTTTGAACCCTTTATGTTTATAGTAGGCACTCGCCTTTTCACATCGGATACCTCCAGTGCAATACATTACCAGGTTCTTGTTTTCCTTGTAGTCTGATAAATCTTTTTCTATTATATCCAATGAGTCTCTAAAAGTATCAACATCTGGTGTGATTGCATTTTTAAAATGTCCAATTTCACTTTCATAGTGATTTCGCATATCAACCAAAACTGTATTTGGGTCGTCAATCAATTCATTAAAATGTGTGGCATCAAGATGTATCCCTTTGTTCGTTACATCGAAAGTGGCATCATTCAAACCATCCGCGACAATTTTTTTCCGAACCTTAATCTTGAGTTTTAAAAAGGACTTATTATACTGTTCTATGGCTATATTCAGTCGAACATTTTCAAGAAATATGATGCTGTCCAAATGTGAATTGAATTTCTTAAAATTATCGGCCGGCACAGACAATTGGGCGTTAATGCCTTCTGGAGCTACATAAATTCTTCCCAGGACATCAAGTTCACTCCAATGAATGAATAAGTGATTCCTAAATAATTTTGGATTGAGAATATGTGCGTACTTGTAAAAAGAAATAGTCAGACGTTCCTGCCCGGCCTCTTCAATAAGAGTTTCCCTTTCTTTAGCACTTAATGTATTGTACAGTTGCATGCTATACCAACTTATTAAGTTTAAGAATGTATTAGAATGCAAAATTAAACATATTCCGCTTTAGCACAAGAGAAAAACCAATTGATTTTGAGGCTAATAGTCATATCTGGGAGGTTACTCATGCCCGTATTAAATAAAAAAAAAGAGTCTTGAAAATTCAAGACTCTTTAAGGACCACTCCTTGGTAATTTTCTTTTTCACAGATTAACCTGATAGGATGCGGTCACCATTGGCCCAAAGTTCCTTGGAACCATGGAATATTTTGTGTTTAAGTACGAACACTTAACAGGGAGATGCGGGAATACTAAAAAGGTTGCTTTTGACATTGTTATATGAAAAAAGAAATGGTAATTTAGCTCTCCTAATTTTATAGAAAATCACAAATGGCTAACGATAAAGAAGCGAAACTTAAGGCATTAAAACTAACATTAGATAAACTGGACAAAACCTATGGCAAGGGGGCCGTTATGAAAATGGGAGACTATGTTGTTGAGGATGTAGAAGTTATACCTTCTGGCTCACTTGGCTTGGATATTGCCCTCGGAGTAGGTGGATATCCTCGGGGAAGAGTTGTAGAAATATACGGCCCGGAATCTTCCGGAAAAACCACGCTCGCTTTGCATGCAATAGCCGAGGCTCAAAAAAACGGTGGTATTGCGGCATTTATTGATGCAGAACATGCATTTGATAGATTTTACGCCAAAAATTTAGGTGTCGATATTGATAACCTTATCATTTCACAACCAGATCATGGGGAACAGGGTCTAGAAATTGCAGATAACCTAATTCGCTCAGGGGCAATAGATATAGTTATCATAGATTCGGTAGCAGCATTAACGCCAAAAAGTGAAATTGAAGGTGAGATGGGAGATTCTAAAATGGGTTTACATGCCAGATTAATGTCGCAGGCTCTTCGAAAATTAACAGGCTCTATAAGTAAAACACATTGTACTGTAGTCTTCATTAATCAGTTAAGGGAAAAAATAGGTGTAATGTTTGGAAATCCTGAAACCACTACTGGGGGTAACGCTCTAAAGTTTTATGCCTCTGTAAGATTGGATATTCGCAGATCTACGCAAATAAAAGATTCAGAAGGCGCTGTACTGGGTAATAAAACAAGGGTGAAGGTTGTCAAAAATAAAGTGGCTTCTCCTTTTAAAACTGCAGAGTTTGACATAATGTACGGTGAAGGAATATCTAAGGTTGGTGAAATTCTGGATCTTGGAGTGCAGTATGAAATTATCAAAAAAAGTGGATCCTGGTTCAGTTACGGAGACACAAAACTTGGACAGGGAAGAGATGCAGTAAAATCGCTTTTGCAAGATAATCCAGAACTCCTGGAAGAATTAGAAGGTAAAATAAAAGAAGCCATTAGCACTGTAAAGGCATAGTTTAAACAGGCTCATTTTCTTTATTATTCGGTTTTCTAAGCAACCATTAGCTGATATTATCATCTTGTACTATAGATTTTAATAGCTGATTATGAAAAGAATAGTTTCCCTGATTTTCGTAGTATTCGCATTTGTTTTGTCTTCTTGTAGTTTGAGCGATGACCAACCTAATTATTACTTTATTCCATTACAAGTTGTAAGTGCCGAATTACCTGTATCATTTAGTTTGCATGAGAAATATGAAATTAACGTAACTTATGTGTTGCCTAATGGATGTGTTTCTTTTGAAGGTTTTGAAGTAAGCCCCATTGCAGAAACAACGAGAAATGTAGTTCCTATAGGATCGCAGTTTGATGATCCGGAATGTGTAGATGGAATGGCCGAAGTAGAAGGTTCATTTAACTTTATCTGTCTTTATACAGATACCTACCTCTTTAGGTTTTGGACGGGTGAAGATGAAAACGGCGAGCAGGAATATTTGGAAATAGAAGTTCCTGTAACCCAATAATCTACTATTTTAGGTCTGTTAATCTAACCAATATTTTGAGTCTGAAAGAACTCATACATAATTGTAAAAGAGGAGATAGAAGTGCGCAGGAACAATTGTATAGAAATTATGCAAAAATATTGTTCGGTATCTGTCTGAAATATTCGCGCAATAAAACGGAGGCTGAAGATAATCTGCACGATAGCTTTATGACCATATTCGATAAGATTGGTCAGTATAAGTTTAAAGGTTCTTTTGAAGGTTGGATAAAGCGGATTACTGTAAATACCGTACTTCAGAAATATAGAAAAGAGGAATATCTGAAAGTAGTAACAGATAATGTCGCAGAAGATTCCGAGGTTGATTCAGAATATTTGGACATTGAACTCCGCACCCTCCTGCGTTATATACAGGAACTTCCTAATAAATATAGACTCACCTTTAATATGTATGTCCTTGATGGGTTTACGCACAAAGAGATAAGTGAACAATTAGGAACATCAGAAGGGACTTCAAAATCAAATCTGGCCAGGGCCAGGATGATTTTAAAAGAAAAAATAAAGAAAGAAAACAAAAATATTGCTTAATTACCTAAGCCATGAAAAAAGAAAACATTGATAAATTGTACCAGGAGAAGTTGAAAAACTTCAACGAGGTTCCGGACGAAAGAGTTTGGAATGCAATTTCGAACTCTCTGGATAAAAAGAAAAAGTCGCGCCCAATTATTCCTATTTGGTGGAAATTGGGGGGAGTAGCGGCAATTTTTGCCCTATTGTTGTACGTTTTTATCCCTTTTGAAAACGATCAAAATACGGATCAAATAATTACTGATGTTGAAAGTGCTCCTTCTTTGGATAATTCAAGGGCAGATGATGTTGAAACTCTTTTGCCGGCAGACAATAATGAAGAAGATAATAATGTGGTAAACTCTTCTGAGGTAACAAAAGATTCAGGAAATCCAAAACCTGTTAGTGGGGCTGATATGTTCAAAAATAGAACGCAAGATATTGAGGCCGCAATTACTACGTCATCTGAGACTTCAAATTCAAAGACAGAACGAAATACCGATAATTTTCAAACTACAGACCCTGAAACGGAAATTACATCTGTTCGTTCAGAAAATACCCCAAACGAGCTTACGGAAAATGAAGTAACCGAAATAATTAAGGAACAGCGGAATCCTGAAAATGACAATTCTGAAATTGCCGCCAATATTAATTCACCGGTCAAAGACCCTGTGGTTGCAGTTCAAGAGAAAACTAATTCTGATGATCTCGAAAACGATACTCCTTTAAAAGAAGCCGCTATCGCCGCTGGAGCGAGCAATTTGGTGAAGGAAAAAGAGCAGGAAAATCCAAAATCTGATATGGGTAAAAAGTCTATTTTCGATGAAATTGAGAAATCTCAGGAAACTGAAGTGGCCCAAAATAATGGTAATAAATGGTCTGTTGGGCCCAGTATTGCACCGGTTTATTTTGATTCATTTGGGAATGGTTCACCAATACATTCAAATTTTGTGTCGAATTCCAAAAGCGGTAATGTTAATTTTAGTTACGGATTGATGGTTTCGTATGATATTAGTAAAAAGTTGAGTATCCGCTCAGGGCTGCACAAAGTAGATTATGGTTATGATACAAATGAAATATCTTTTTCGGCCTCACTTACCGCATCCACTAACGATCAAATAAACAATATAAATTATGCGCCCACTTCAAAAAATTTGGTTGTAAGGAATATTGAGGACAATAAAATATCAGAGCAGGCAAGTAGCCTGGAATTTGCAGTGCAGAGCCCTGCCCGGGACGGCAGAATGATTCAGGATTTTGGTTATTTAGAATTGCCCTTAGAGATAAATTATGCCTTGCTTGACCGTAAATTTGGGATAAACGTTATAGGTGGATTAAGCTCGCTTTTTCTTGTGGATAATTCAGTCGTTCTTGAGGCAAATGGAAATACGGTTGAGATGGGTGAGGCAAATAATATTAATGATGTCAATTTAAGTACAAATATTGGTTTTGGTTTGAATTATAAGTTTTCACCCACCTTACAATTAAACCTGGAACCTATGTTTAAATATCAATTAAACACATTTACAGAAACATCGGGCAATTTTCAACCATTCTCTATAGGGATTTATACAGGTCTGAATTTTAAATTTTAGTACCTCTACTGATTGATACTTTTATCAACTGTATATTTGAAATGGGAATATTACTTCAGCAGCCTAAATATATATGCTCTATACTTTTAAACCGTTTGGTATATAATTTATAATCCATTATTCCCTGTTAGCAGGATTCGCTTAGCTCCTTTAGAATAACGGTTCTAACTTGTTCCCGTAATTCCGATTTTTGATTTTCTATTAATCCTTCGGTTTTGAAAAAGGAATGAACCTTCACTCTGGCAATCCCCGGACCTCCGCTATAAAATGTGAATGGAAAACGGTTTTTGTTGTCATAAAAAGTAATTGGAACTACGGGGATATTATGGGCTATTGCCATTTTAAAGGCACCATCCTTAAATTCATCGAGTATTATATTCTCCTCAGGTACACCGCCTTCGGGAAAAATACAAATACTGAGGCCTTGATTTAATCTTTTCTGTGCTCTTCTATATACAGCTGTCCTGCTTCTGCTGTCTTCCCTGTCAACCAGAATACAAACACGCTTATAAAAAAATCCAAAAACAGGAATGTTAACCAACTCTTTTTTACCTACAAAGACAAATGGGTTCTTACTTGTTTTTAACATCATCATAATATCCAGCATACTGGTATGATTTGCTACCAACATATAGCTTTGACCCTTTTCTAACCTTTGCTCGCAAGATATTCTTGGAAAACAAAACATCCCATAAATAATAATATTTGCCCATAAATTACGTGCCAGCCAAAAAAATTGCGGATAAGTCCTTTCTGAAAGGGTTGTTAAGAGAAGCAGAGGGGAAAAAACAAAAATTGGAAGACTAACGAGGATATAAAACCAAATACGATAGAGAACGTGCCCTAATTTTTGCAGAGGTAAGCGCATAAATCAAAAATAACAATTTTAGCAGGGTAATCGTATTTCTTTTACTTTTGCTTCTGTAATTTAAAATTAATGGCAAGAATATTAACTGGTATACAAAGTACAGGAGTTCCACACTTAGGAAATATACTCGGAGCGATTATACCTGCAATCAATATGGCAAAAGATCGTAAAAATGATTCTTTTCTGTTTATTGCTGATATGCATTCGCTTACTCAAATAAAAAATGGCGATGAGCTGAGACATAACACCTACGCAACTGCTGCCACCTGGTTAGCATTCGGGCTCGATGTAGAAAGTACGGTGTTTTACAGACAGAGTGATGTACCGCAAGTAACACAATTAGCATGGTATTTAAGCTGTTTTTATCCTTATCAACGTCTTACCTTAGCCCATTCATTCAAAGACAAAGCGGACAGGCTTGAAGATATTAACGCAGGGTTATTTACCTATCCCATGTTAATGGCTGCAGATATTTTGCTATATGATGCTAATATTGTCCCAGTTGGTAAAGATCAGTTACAACATATAGAAATGACACGAGATGTTGCATCGCGTTTCCAGACGCAAATGGGTGAGACTTTTGTAATGCCGGAGGCTCAGGTCCAAAAAGATACCATGTATATTCCAGGGACAGATGGGGCGAAAATGAGCAAAAGTAAGGGTAATCTCATAAATATTTTTCAGCCCGATAAAAAACTGCGTAAACAAGTGATGAGTATTGTAACGGACAGCAAATCACTTGAAGAACCCAAAGACCCGGAAACGGATACCACTTTTTCATTATACCAAATTTTAGCTTCTGATGCCCAGATTTCTAAAATGCGGTCTAATTACTTAAATGGAAATTATGGCTATGGGCATGCCAAACAAGCTTTGTACGAATTAATAATTGAAAAATTTAAATCTCCCCGAGATAAATTCAATTATTATATGAATCATCTCAATGAGGTGGATGACGCTTTATCAATAGGTGCTGAAAAAGCTAAAAAAGTAGCCGATACAGTTCTGGAAAGAGTTAGGAATAAAGTAGGATACTAAAATTTTGTTAACCGACTACCTGGTTTGTAACTAAGCTTTTTACTCAAAGTGCAAAAGTTAATCTGCAGTTTTATTAGTGTATTTTATCGATGAACACCCTAAATAGGTGTCTTCAGCATCATAAATCCAGAACAAACAAACTACCTGGTCTGATTTAAACTATATAGCTTCATACTTTTTCCCGGGTAAAGGCCGTATCATTCCTTTCATTTCCATGTTCAAAAGACTGGATACTGTCTTAAATACAGGTAATTGACATTCCAGGGCAATTTGATCTAACAATTGACGCCCGTCTTTCTGTAAGAAAGAGTAGATTATCCTTTCATTATCATCTAATTCTACAAAAAGTTGCTTTTGCACAGCGACAGTTTTATGTTCTTCCAATTGCCAATCCATTAAATAAATCAGATCTGCCGCTGAGGTTAGCATATGTGCCTTTTGACCCTTAATAAGATTATTACATCCTAAACTATATTTATCTTTTGCTCGCCCGGGTACAGCAAATACATCACGATTATAGCTGTTTGCGATATCTGCAGTTACAAGACTGCCTCCCTTTTCTGCAGATTCGATAACGATTGTAGCCTCGCTTATCCCTGCAATAATTCTATTTCTTTTTAGAAAATTTTCCCGATCGGGGTTACTTGAACTCCAAAATTCAGTCAAAAAACCTCCGTTTTTAGTAATATCTTCAACATATTTAAGGTGTGCTTTCGGATATATTTGATTTAGTCCATGCGCCACGCAGGAAATGGTCTGAAGTCCGTTTTTTAAAGCTGCTCGCTGTGCACAAATATCAATTCCATATGCAAAGCCACTTATTATAACAGGATCTAAGGGCGCTATATCCTCAATAAATTTTTCACAGAAAGCCCTGCCATAACTCGTGCTATTCCGAGTTCCCACTATACTTATGAGTTTTTTATTCTCAAGCTTAATGTTGCCCTTTTTAAAGAGTAAGATTGGACCATCTAAGCAGTGTTTTAGATAGGCAGGATAATTGGCATCCATAAAGTATGAATAGGATATCCCATTTTTAAGAATAAATTCATATTCTACTTCTGCCGCATAAAGATGTTTTTTGTTGTGTAATCCGCCTAAAGCCACAGATCCAATTCCTGCAATTTTTTCAAGTTGTTTCCTTTTATCCGTAAAAACCGCAATTGGACTGCCACAATGAGCTACCAGCTTTTTAGCCGTAATATCGCCGATATGAGGGATATTTTGCAATCTTAGAACTGCAATTAACTCATCCTTAGTCATTTACAAATATTTTCAAGTTATTCACAAATTACATAAAATATTATGTTAATAAAAAATTCTTTCCTCTAGTTTGAAGCCCTCAAATTTTTCTTCATCTTTGTGTTTATGGGAATTGAGCATTACATTCAAGAACTTTTATACCGATACAACTGCGTTGTAGTTCCTGATTTTGGTGCTTTTCTAACGCAAATGAAATCTGCGGTACTTCTAAAGTCAACAAATACCTTTTACCCTCCATCAAAACGAATATCATTCAATGAACAATTGTCCTCAAATGATGGTTTATTGGTTTCATACATGGCCAATGCGGAAAACAAGTCATATGAGGAGATATTAAAGCAAACCCTGGATGTTACCAAAGCCTGGAGAAAAGAATTACATGCAGGAGAAAGGCTAAAAATATCGTCTATAGGTGAATTATGGTTAAACAGGGAAGGTAAATTACAATTTCAACCGTCAAATGAGGTAAATTACCTTACCTCTTCTTTTGGTCTTTCATCTTTTGTGTCTCCAGGGGTTACACGTGAAAATCTTAAGGAACAAGTAGTTGAGTTAGAAGAAAAGATACCCTTTATTATTACGCCAGAACAACGGGAAAGAAATTCTTTCAGGCCCTATTTTAAATATGCTGCCATAATATTACTAGCCCTAGCAACGGGTATGACAGCTTATAGGTTTTATGGTGAAACACTTAACAAAAAGCAACTCGTTCTGGAGGAAGCACAAACCCTTGTGTCTAAAAATATTCAGGAAGCAACATTCTTTAACTCAAAACCACTTGAATTGCCTGAACTTAAACTCCACGTGACTAAGAAAAGTAAGGGTAATCACCACATAATTGCAGGGGCATTTAGAATTCGGGAAAATGCTGATAAGAAAGTTACACAATTGCGTAACAAAGGCTATAACGCAACATATCTTGGCGTTAATAGTTATGGTTTACATCAGGTTACTTTCGGCAGTTACGAAAATCCGGAAGAAGCTTTAATCTTTCTAAAGAAAGTAAAGCGTACAGAATCACAAGACGCCTGGATGTTGTCTACAAAATAGTTTCTTTCTTTTTCTTCAATGCAATTGCTGCGTATCTTTGAAAAAAAAATTATGCAGCCAAAAACACCCAATGATTCAAGAACAATAATGACGGATATGGTTTTGCCCAGCGAAACTAATCCATTGAATAATCTTTTTGGTGGTGAGCTATTAGCGCGTATGGACAGGGCTGCCAGTATAGCTGCAAGAAGACACAGCCGCCGCATTACAGTTACAGCATCTGTTAATCACGTAGCGTTTAACCGTTCTGTTCCACTGGGCAGTGTGGTTACGGTTGAGGCTAAAATATCCCGGACCTTTAGAACTTCAATGGAAGTTTATATTGATGTCTGGATGGAAGATAGATTTAGCGGGGAAAGCACCAAAGCCAATGAGGCCATTTATACTTTTGTTGCAGTGGACGAAACTGGAAAACCAACTGAAGTGCCGCCTATAACCCCCGAAACAGCGCTGGAATCTGAACGTTTTGAGGGCGCATTGAGAAGAAAACAACTTAGTTTGGTCCTGGCTGGTAAAATGAAACCAAATGAGGCTACTGAACTCAGGGCATTATTCATGAAAGAATAAATTCATTCTGAGCTTTATTATTTAGAAATCGAAATTGTCAGGATCCGGGCCATACCGTTGATCCCTATCCAGACTGTCCAAATTAGCCATATCTTCCGAAGTTAACTCAAAATCGAAAATATCAGCATTTGCCAAAATTCTATCCCGCTTAGATGATTTAGGAATAGTAATAACTCCTTTTTGCAAATCCCAGCGCAAGACTATTTGAGCAATAGTCTTATCGTATTTATTTGCAAGTTCTTTAAAGATGTCTATTCCGAAAATCCTGCCTTGCATCATTGGAGACCAGGCTTCATATTGAATATTTTTATCTGAACAAAAGTCTATAAGGTTTTGTTGCACCAAATATGGATGAAATTCCATCTGATTTACCATAGGAACTATCTTTGCTGTGCCCATTAAATCCTCCAGGTGATGTTGCATAAAGTTACTTACTCCTATTGCTCTAATTCGTTTCTGCCTATAAAGATGTTCCATAGCTTTCCAGGTGTCCTTATATTTTCCCGCAACCGGCCAATGTACCAAATAAAGATCTAAATATTCTAATTCAAGTCTGTTAAGGCTTTTGTCAAAAGCCTTAAGCGTATTATCATAGCCCTGGTCTGAATTCCAAACTTTACTCACAACAAAAATATCTTCCCTGGGCACATTACTTTCCTTTATTCCCACGCCTACCCCTTCTTCGTTATTATATATAGATGCAGTATCTATATGACGATATCCGGTCTCTAATGCCCATTTTACTGCGTTTATTACTTCATCCCCGTCTTCAGAAAGATAAACCCCCAAACCGAAATACGGCATTTTAACTCCATTGTGCAATGTAAAAGTCCCCTTAATATCAGTTATTGATCCCATATCCTATTTATTATTAAAGTCGGTAAATCCACTCCTCAGGATTTAATCTTGTAGCATCCTTGTAGAGGTAAAATTTTAGTTGAGTCAGACCATTATACCGATTAGTATATATCTTCCCCAGCTCTTCTTTTAAGCTTACTTTATCGCCCTTTTTTACATACAAGTCAGAAAGATTGTAATAGGTGCTTATGAAGTTCCCGTGTTTGATCTGAACGCCTTTATTACCTCCCGGTACGGACAAAATTGCAATTACTTCCCCTTCAAAAACGGCTCGGGCAATAGCGCCTTCATCCGTTGCGATAATTACTCCATTACTCTGATGTTTAATCCCGGGATATACAGCATCTTTGTATATGCCAAAACCTTGTTGTTTAATCCCCTTTTCAACCGGCCAGATAAGTTTTCCTTTGTTTGCGGAAAAATTATTTGCCACCAGGGTCGCTTCCGGTGTTAAAACAAACTTATTTGATCTTGCACTTTTTCCCGCCTTCTTATTCGAGGCAACTATAGCGCTTCGGATTAATCGTTCTATTTGTTGATCAATTTTTCGCGCTTCCTGTTTTTTCTTCTTAATCGCGGAGGCATAATTACTCTCATTTTGCCGAATTGACTTTAATAGATTTTTTTGAGCTTTTATCTCATTAAGTAATTCCCCTTTAGCCTTTAAATTCTGGGCCAACAAAACCTCCTTGTCTTTTCGTTGGTTAGTTAAATCATTATTTAGTTGAGTAAGTTCTTCTGTTTTCCTGACAATATCCTCCCCCTGTTCTTTTCTAAACTGAGTATATTGTTTCATATATTGTAATCTTTTAAAGGCCTGAAAAAAATCTTCCGAAGACAAGAGAAACATTAGCCTGCTTTGCTGGGATCTATTCCGATATGATTTTTGGATCATTATGGCATATTCTTCTTTCAAGGCATCTAAATCTTCCCGAAGCTTGGAAATATTTCGAATATTGGCATTTATTTGCCTGTTAAGAAGGTTAGCTTGCTGATTAGTAACACGGATCAATTGCTGTCTAACGTTAATCTTCTGATCCAGCACCTCCATTTGATCCAGAACAGTTCCTTTTTGTTTTTTTTCTGCAAATAACAGTCTGTTTATATCCTCAATTTCCTTTTGCAGCTGTTCTCTCCTGGTTTCCAGGGCTTTTTGCTCATTGGTTTGCCCATATGCATTTGAACCCAGTAGCGCTAAAATAACAAATAGTATATATGCAGGATATTGCTTTGCAATTCTCATTTTACTTCAAAACTATTTCTTCAAATCCTTTTGGTATTTTATAGGGAAAATTCAATGTTCTATTCAATTCAATATTTCTAAATTGTATGGCAATATTGGTGATTTGGTCAATATCAATTGCTGTGATCTGAATAGCCTCAGGTAAGATTCGGTTATTTTTTTCCTGATACGATTTATAATAAATCTCTAATAGTCTCTTATTCCAGGGTTGAGATAACTGCTGTGTAGCGATTTTAAAATTCTTTGGTTCAATTAAGAATAGAGTTTTGAACAGATCACCCATATTTTTAGGCTTAAGCTCGTAATATTCCTCCGTAGCAAGAGAAATATATTTCTCTGTCCGTAAATCAAATAATGCCTCCCCTAGTAATAAATTCTGTACTTTGTTAAAATCTAAGTCGGTTCCCAATAGCTTGCTCAAATAAGTGAAGTCTCCATCAAAATACTCATTTTGAAGTTTATTATAGAAAGTTACTCTTTTAGGGGTGATTAATGCCTTTACAACGCCCAGAGGGGCACTCATCCAAATTGCTTTCCCCTTTTCAATTCTTAGGCTCACATTAAAACTTTGAACGGCTCCACCATCAGTATACTGAACTTTCATCCTCCCGCTTATAGTCTTGAACTCTAATTGGTTTTTATAATGATTTTTGATAATTGCCTTGGTGGTAAGCCTTTCATCCACTTTGCCTGCTGAAACTACCTTACTTGATTTGCAAGAGAAAGAAAGCATTGCCAAAACGGTAATTATGATCCATCTATTCCAACTATAGGTATTATATTTCATTAGATCAGGAGCCAGATTTGATTTTACTAAGATACATATTTGCCTTTGATGAGTTTCCTAAAATTGTATATGCATTGGCTAACTCTCTGTATATATTATTACCAAGTTCAATATCGTCGATAAGAAAATCCAAAGCATTTTCCAATTCACTTATTGCTTCTTTCTGTTTTCCATTTCTATTTAGGCCCATCCCTTTTGCGTAATAAAAATAAGGCTGGGATGGAAATTCCTCCAAAGCCGCATCTGCTTTGATAATTAAGGAAGTATAATTCTTAATACGTATTAATTCACCTATTTCTTCCTTAAACTTCAAAAGAGGGTTCAGGTCCGTACTTTGGGCAGAAGGAGCTTGTTTTATTTCATCAACACTCTTAGGGCTATCCAAAGAATCTTTGATCTTACGTGAAAGTGTTTCCTTAAACGAAGAGTCTTTCAATTCTTTCAAAATATCTAAAGACTCCTGATAACTCTTTCTTTGGAAGTAAATCAGGGCCAGGTTTTTTTTAAGTTTACTATTGTCAAAAGAAATTTGCTCTTTAATTATCTCTATGTTATTACCCTGTTTTTGCAAAATCTCCACTACGACATCTAAATACCAAAAGTTATCAGGTTCTGAATTTAATGCATCTATCCCGTATTGCTGAGCCACTACATATTGCTTATTTGCTAAATATGATTTAGCTAGCTCAAAGTCAACAACATTGTATGTGCTATCCAGGTTTTTACATTTAAGAAAAAGGTTAATGGCCTTATCATAGTTCTCAATCCCTTTTTGCATTAATGCTTCAAAAAATGTTTCCTGAAATTCGTCTGTATAATCTTCCAAAAATACTTCAGAGCTTTCTTCTTCCTGGGCATAACTCAGCTGAGAGAAAATAAATATTCCCGAAATATAAATAACCCATTTAAGCCCAAACTTCATATTATACGACTACATAAATCCAAACCAATAAAGGCTTTTTATTTTATTCCTGTACTTCCAAAACCACCTTCACCTCTGGAGGTTTCAGTTAAAATTTCTGTTTCTAGCCATTCAACCCGTTCATGTGCTGAGATCACTAATTGTGCTATGCGTTCTCCATTGACAATGGTAAATTCTTCTTTGGATAAATTCACAAGAATCACGCCAATCTCTCCTCTGTAATCTGCATCTATTGTCCCTGGCGCATTAAGCACTGTTATTCCTTTTTTAGCCGCCAAACCGCTTCGCGGTCTTACTTGTGCTTCATATCCGACAGGAATTTCCAAAAATAATCCGGTTTTAACCACAGCCCTTTCTAGTGGTTGTAACGTAATTGATTCAGATATATTGGCCCGGAGATCCATCCCGGCCGAAGCTGGCGATTCATATTCCGGGATAGAGTGATCTGATTTATTGATAATTTTTACTTTCATTTTATCTGTTATTTTATTTGCCCTTTATACCTCTCAAAAATATTCTTTTAAGTGTTTCATTTTCCATTTTATAGAGTAAGATTAAAAATACTAAAAGCAAGGCACTACCTATTATCAAATTTCTGTCGAACACATAAAAAGAAAGCATTGCAAACAGGATTGATAATCCTAAGTAAAAAGTTATTTTTCTAAAGTTATATGGAATGGGATAGTACTTTTTGCCTAAGAAATAAGAGATTAGCATCATGCTTCCATAGGCCGCCAGGGTAGCAAATGCCGAAGCATAGTACCCCCAGTCTGGAATAAATAAATAATTAACCCCAATTGTAATTAATGCCCCTACAACAGAAATATAAGCGCCGAATTGCGTTCTGTCTGTCACTTTATACCAAACTGAAAGATTGTGGTAAATCCCCAGGCAAAAGCTCGCTAATACTATCACCGGTACTATGGGCATAGCCTCCCAATATGCCTGGTCCTGAATAAAAATAACCTTTAAAACATCTGCAAATACCACAACCGTTAATAATATTACACTTCCCAGGACAACAAAATAATTTGTGATTTGGGCATAGGCACGCTGGGGATGTTCAGAAGAGGAATGGCTAAAGAAAAAAGGTTCTATCCCAAGACGAAATGCCGTGGCAAAAAGAGTCATAAAAAGCGCCAGTTTATAACAAGCAGAATATTTACCCATTTCACTCTTAGCAATATCCTGTGGTAATAAATCCGCAAGCAATATTCTATCAAAAACCTCATTTATTGTAAAAGCAATTCCGGCAATCATTACGGGCATTCCATACTTTAACATCTTAAGCCATAGTGCTTTGTCAAAAGTTATGGGCCTTTTAGTATAAAGATTACCCATCATAATTAAGGTAATTCCGCTAGCTATTAAATTAGAAATTAATATGTATGATATTTCAAAATCAGGTATGTATATGGCATTCAATAAGCTTTCTGGATTCGCATTGGACAGACCCGGAAGCAAAAGGAGGAAAAAGATATTCAACCCCAAATTCACAACCACATTCACCGTTTTCACCATCGCGTAGCGCATGGGTCTTTCATTTGCCCGAAGCCATGCAAAAGGAATGATCGCAAGTGCATCCAGGGCCAGAATAAATATGACATACTTAATATAGCGCTGTTCTACATTTAACAACTCAGCCATTTGGTTTTGCAACAACAAGGCCAGAATCGTAAATAATAAGGTGCTAACTCCCAAAGAAATTAATGAAGTGGTAACCACTTTATTTTTATCATCTTCACCATTGAAGAACCTAAAAAAGGCAGTTTCCATGCCATAAGCCAGGATCACATTAAAGATTGCAAACCATGAAAAAATTAATGTCACCTCTCCATATGATCCCGGGGGCATAACTTTGGTATAAATAGGAACCAAAATAAAGGACAGCATACGAGGCAACACAGTAGCCAAACCATAAATGAATGTTTGCTTAAAAAGTTTTTTAACTAAACTCAATGGCTTTTAGATTTGGGCTTAAAATTAAGTATTTAAACCCATGGAACAAAGTCTGTCGTTTGGCGTTCACTGATATATAAGCGAAGGTTTCTTCTTTATTCCCGTGATTTTAAAATAGGCTACTTTACTATTTTGCGGATCTTCTGTGATAATTTTATAACTAACAACTGCTTCATCTTTGTCCAAATCAAATGGAAAATCTGCATTTTCTCTTTTTATTGAACCAGGTGGTTGATTACCTACTTCCTCTTTAGGATCTGAATGCATTATAATGTCTGGTTTTTTGTCCTCTCTAGTGTCTTTATAATTGCAGATAATCTTCATGTTTTCTCCTTCCTCTTTTATCTCTGCTTCCAATACATGTCCCTTGAAAAACACTTCTAAAAATTCTATTTCATTACCGGCCCCTACATCAACTGATAATTGCAAAATAAAACCCGTGCCACTTTCTTCCCTGCCACCTGCATATTGCTGGTATGAAGGATTATTTATGCTGAAAGGAGGGTCAGTAGTTAATTTCTTTTGAGAGGAACATCCGTAAAGGCTAAAAACAGCAAGTATTATTAATGTGTTTTTCATAATTCTCTTTTATTTAAGCTTTCGTAAAGATATAAAACCAAATTTGGTGCCAAAAAAGTTAGGTCAGCATCTATGTTAATCTTGCCAATAAATAATCCCGCTTAAAGCGGGATTATTATAGTTTATTCAATTAATAAAAACTGATAAATAGCTAATTGTTCAATGCTTCCGCTCCACCTACTATTTCAAGGATTTCACTGGTAATAGCGGCCTGACGAGCCTGATTATAAGTCAATTTTAACTGATCTCTTAATTCAGTGGCATTATCAGTGGCCTTATGCATTGCGGTCATCCTTGCTCCATGTTCACTTGCAAATGAATCTCTTATTGACTTGAACAACTGCGTTTTTAACGACTTAGGAATAAGTTCTTCTACTATAGCTGCTTTTGTGGGCTCAAAAATATAGTCCGTTGAGGTATTTGAATCCTGTTCCATAGGCAATATTGGCAAGAATTGCTCAGTGGTGACTATTTGTGTAGCCGCATTTTTGAATTTATTATATACTATTTCAATTTTGTCAAAGGACTCATCAGTATATAATTGCATTAATTCTTCAGCTATTTCTGCTGCATTATCAAAAGTAAGTTCATCATAGATTTTGCTATGGTCAGAAACAACATCATGTCTTTTGCCAATAAGGTCGTGTGCCTTCTTCCCTATTGTTATAAAATGAACTTTCTTACCCGCATAATTGTCTTTATGCATTGATAGGCAGTGTTTAATTATATTTGAATTAAATGCCCCACACAGTCCTCTGTTAGACGTAATTGCTACAATAAGAACATTATTCACATCTCTCTGGTCTGTATATTTACTTCCAGTATCACTATCTATACTTCCACTAAAATTTTGCAGCAATTCTGTAAGCTTATTGGCATAGGGGCGCATGGCAGTAATGGCGTCCTGAGCTTTTTTTAGCTTGGCAGCAGACACCATTTTCATGGCGCTTGTTATCTGCATGGTAGAGGATACCGATACTATTCTATTCCGTATTTCCTTTAAATTTGCCATTTTTTAAATTGTGAACTCAGAGATTAGTCTTGATATTTCCCCGCCAGATCTTTACAAACAGAGGTCAAGGTATCTATTACCTCATCGGTTAATTTACCGGCTTTCAAAGTATCTAATACATCTCGGTGTTTAGCATTTAGAAATTCTATATAGTCTTTTTCAAACTCCTTCACTTTGTTAACCGGGACATCTCTTAATAGGTTTTTAGAGCCAGCATAAATAATAGCCACCTGATCTTCAACTGTAAAAGGGTCTGCTTGAGCCTGCTTTAAAATTTCCACATTACGCCTACCCTTTTCAATTACATTTAAAGTAGCTGCATCCAGGTCAGATCCAAATTTTGAAAATGCTTCCAATTCCCTGAATTGTGCCTGATCCAGTTTTAATGTCCCTGCTACTTTTTTCATAGACTTAATCTGAGCATTACCTCCAACCCGCGATACAGATATCCCCACATTAATCGCCGGGCGTACTCCTTGATTAAACAAATCCTGCTCCAGAAATATTTGCCCGTCTGTTATGGAAATAACATTGGTAGGAATATATGCTGATACGTCACCTGCCTGAGTTTCAATAATTGGTAAGGCCGTTAAAGATCCACCCCCTTTTACCATAGGCTTCAAAACTTCTGGTAAATCATTCATGTTCTGCGCTATAGCATCATCATCTATCACTTTGGCAGCCCGCTCTAACAATCTTGAATGTAAATAGAAAACATCCCCAGGATAAGCTTCACGTCCCGGAGGTCTTCTTAACAAAAGTGATACTTCACGATATGCCACGGCCTGTTTAGAAAGATCATCATAAATAATTAATGCAGGTCGGCCTGTATCTCTAAAATATTCACCAATAGCTGCACCTGCAAAAGGTGCATACACTTGCATTGGAGCCGGTTCAGAAGCATTAGCTGCTACAATAGTTGTATAAGCCAAAGCGCCTTTGTCCTCCAGGGTCTTTGCAATAGCAGCAATAGTTGAGGCTTTTTGCCCAATTGCTACATAAATACAGTAGACAGGTTCTCCGGCATCATAAAATTCTTTCTGATTTATAATAGTGTCTATACAAACGGTTGTTTTACCTGTTTGACGATCGCCAATAACCAATTCGCGCTGACCTCTTCCTACTGGTATCATAGCATCTACCGCTTTAACACCAGTTTGTAATGGTTCATATACAGGCTGGCGGAAAATAACCCCTGGAGCTTTTCGTTCCAGTGGCATTTCATAAAGTTCTCCGGAAATGGCTCCTTTTCCATCGATTGGATTGCCAAGAGTGTTTACAACCCGACCTACAATGCCTTCTCCCACTTTTATGGAAGCAATACGCTGGGTACGTTTTACAACAGCACCTTCCTTAATTTCTCTTGAGGGTGCCAATAGTACAACTCCAACATTATCTTCTTCAAGATTCAGAACAATACCTTCCAAACCACCTTCAAATTCAACTAATTCACCATATTCAGCATTAGATAGACCATATACCCTGGCTATCCCATCACCCACTTGTAATACGGTACCTATCTCATCTAATGAAGCTTTAGCTTCAAATCCAGATAATTGTTTTTTTAATATTGCAGATACTTCTGCGGCTTTTACTCCTGCCATTTTATTTCAGATCTAAGATGATAAAAAGGAATTAACTCCTTTTACATTCGTAATTTCTATTTAAATACTATTTGTAAATTCTCTCTTTAAATTATTTAATTTATTGGAGATACTCGCATTATATTGTAAATCCCCGATTCGCAATATAAAACCTCCTATTATACTTGCATCTATTATATTTTCCAAGGTGACTTTATTACTCGTTATTTTCTCAACTTGTGCAAGAATCTTCTTTTCCAAGGATGGCGTTAAAGGCACCGCGGTAGTGACTAAAGCTACATTCTCTCCCTTTAAATTATCATTAAGCCTAATATATTTTTTGGCAACTTCATTTAATAAGCCTATCCGTTTTTTTGAGACAAGTAAAGAGAAGAGTTCCTTGGTCAAATCATTGACATTCTTAAAAATCTCCTTTAGAACTTGATTTTTTGATGAGCCCTCAAGAATTGGGCTTTGCAGCATTTCTTTGAGCTCATCGCTATCAGAAATGGTTTGCACTATATTACGCATATCCTCATCAATTGAGTCCGTAACTTTTTTCTCAATTGCAAAGTTTAAAGTAGCTTTTGCGTAACGTAGGGCTGCTCTTGATTCGCTCATTATAACTTAATTCAATTTAATATCACCAAGCATGTCATCAACCAGCTTCAACTGCTTTTCTTTATTGGACAATTGCTCTTTGATCACTTTTTCGGCAATTTCAACAGAGAGTTGGGCAACCTGGTTTTTTATATCTGCAACGGCAGCTTTTTTCTCGCTTTCAATAGTGGCTTGTGCCTGTTTTATTAATTTATCCCCTTCAGCTTGAGCCAGATCCTTAGCATCAGTGA
>Ga0209013_10000941_pt1 | contig 26754 bp, 27 predicted proteins | sample Cruoilmetagenom2_FD_187291 | JGI IMG/M metagenome (GOLD analysis project Ga0209013, IMG submission 187291) | Oil polluted marine microbial communities from Coal Oil Point, Santa Barbara, California, USA - Sample 2 (SPAdes) (version 2) | ecosystem: Environmental > Aquatic > Marine > Oil seeps ...
CCATGTCAAACTTGTATTCAGGAATAACACAGCGGTTTGCCGCACCCGCCATTGTCGGCAACATGGCCGTAAAACCCGCATAGCGTCCGAAAATCTCGAGCACAAGGAACCTTTCATGCGAGCCCGCGGATGTCCGCAAGCTGTTTATCATCATGATGGTTCTCGATACACATGTACTGAATCCTATACAGTAGTCGGTACCGGGAACGTCATTATCCATAGTTTTCGGGATTGCAACGACCTTGACCCCTTCCTGATGCAAACGGGCTCCGTAGCTGAGGGTATCATCTCCTCCTATGGGAATAAGGTAATCGACACCCATGTAATCCAGATTTTTCAGCACCTCGGGCGTGAGATCGTTGATCTCATCGGTGTAGATATTCTTAAGGTGCTTGGGGACATCCGCCTTTTTAACATGGCTGGGACGAGCACGGGCGCTGTGCAGGAAAGTCCCTCCAGTTCTACCCACCTTATTGACGATTTCTTCCGTAAGGACTTGATAATTGTTGCTATTGTCGGCTTTTTTATCTCGTATCAACTCCATTGCACCGGCCCAGCCCCTGCGAATGCCGATTACCTTGTAGCCTTCCCTGATCGCTCTAATTGTGACAGCTCTTATTGCCGGGTTCAGTCCCGGTACGTCTCCTCCGCCTGTCAGGATTGCGATGGCATGATTTTTCTTCGTTTTAGTATGAACCATAATTCTTTATTCCTCTCAATGAAAGATTGTTTTCTTAATGATAGTACCTTTCGGGTCTTCTTTTTAATTCATGATTATTTTTATGAAAGAAACGTGCCAAAATTAATCCTGCGACAAAGCCGCCGATATGAGCCCAGAAGGCAACCCCTCCTGTATCCACGGATTTATCTATGGTACCTATTCCGTTTAGAAATTGAATAATAAGCCATAAAAAGATAATAGCGGCTGCCGGAACATATCTTATATTTTTAAGAAAAAAGATAGGGACGGGGTTTCGGAATTGAGAGATTGGAAAGAACGTTATGTAGGCTCCCAGCACTCCTGAGATTGCACCGCTTGCGCCTAACATAGGGATGAGTGATCCGAGGTTGGTCAATACATGGAATAAAGCGGCGGCTAATCCGCATAAAATGTAGAATGCCAGATATTTGAAATGTCCCATCTTTGCTTCAACATTGTTTCCGAAAATATACAGGAAAATCATATTTCCAATGACATGAAGCCAATCTCCATGAATGAACATTGAGGAAACAAACGGGAAAAAACGCTCAGTTAAATCTACATTTAATGATAATGAAAATACCTTTGCCGGGATCAAGCCAAATGTATGTATGAAGGAATAAACGGACTCTCCAAGAGATTCTTCATGTATAAAGATGAGAATATTTAATGCTATAAGCGTAATATTTATAATGGGGAAAGAGGATAGACCGCGGCCGATGCTTAATTTTGACATTATCTGCTAAGATTATACATCCCTACTAATTTCTTTAAAGTTTTTTTTAATGTATTGGATTTATATCATAAAAATATAAACAATCTATGGGTGGGAAATGACTTACTTGAATTAAGCAATATTTACACTTAAACTCCTAGGCTGTTCCATAGGGTATATCATATGTTTCAGAAACTTAGATCAGACCTCGTTAGAGAACTCAGCCCTATCAGACTCCTATTAGTCAATGCAGGGGGATTTTCTTCAAATGGTGTTAATCCTTCATTAAGCCTTGGACTTAATGGGAATCAGATTGAGCAATTAAGAGACTCCGGTGTTGATTGTGTTGCTTTTTCAGGAAGCAAATCTCAAGAAATTTCGTCTATAGCAGAACATTTGGGAATAGAACTGCACGAGGCGGTACCAGAAATAAAACAATTTTACTCCAAGATGAAGTCTGAATTTTCTCTCTCGGATCATGAGATTGCTTTTATTTGCAGAGACGAGGCTGATCTCCAGATTATGAAGAAAGTTTCTTTTACAGCTGTTACGCCCGATGCTCCTCTTGAAGTTAAGTCTGAGTCTTACTATGCGGCCTATGGTGTCGGAGGCCATGCCGTAAGAGAGATCGCAAGTTTAATAATAAAGTCCAAAAGATATCCAAACGGATGGTCTGAATAACTCTGCTTTCCTGATTTTCCCTTCCTGCTTTATTAATATGATAAAATAGGTTTTGATGGATACAGTCAGTTTTACCAAGTCTATAAAAGATAAAGCTCTTGGATTGGGGTTTGATCTGGTTGGCATCTCCCCCGCGGACTGCTTTCCTGAAAATCAATATTACAAACAATGGCTTAGGCACGGGTTCTCAGGTGAAATGAAATACTTAGATAGATCTCCTGAAAGGAGGGAGCGTTTGCAGCGCGTCCTTCCAAACGCCAAATCAGTCATATCATGCGCGCTGAATTACAATACCGAATATCCATATTCAGTTGATGAGAGGGATAAATCAAAGGGCTGGATCTCGCGTTATGCCTGGGGAGATGATTACCACGAAATAATAGAAGACAAGCTCAGGGCTCTTCTGAACCATATAGGAGAGGAAGCGTCCGGGGAAGTAAGCAGCAAATTGTACGTTGATACGGGTCCGGTACTTGAAAGGGTATACGGTAAATACGCGGGAGTAGGGTGGGTTGGGAAAAATACTTGTCTTATAAACCAGGAAATCGGATCATGGATTTTTATAGGGGAGATTATAACCAGCCTTGAGCTTGACTATGACATCCCTGTTCCGGACAGATGCGGGACATGCACAAGGTGTATAGACTCATGCCCTACAGGGGCGATTTTAGAGCCTTATATACTTGATTCAAGGCTTTGTATCTCGTATCTGACAATTGAGCTTAAGGATAAAATCCCCCTTGAGCTTAGAGAGGGAATTCATAACAATATTTATGGCTGTGATATATGCCAGGATGTATGTCCCTGGAACAGAAGGGCTCAAATTACGGATGGGCCTGAATTTCAACCTAGAGATGATTTGTACAACCCGGATTTGTCATACCTATCAGGCTTGAGCATTGAGGATTTTAGATACGTGTTTAAAAAAAGCCCTATAAAGAGGACTAAAAGGCGGGGTCTTTTGAGAAATGTAATGATTGCAATGGGGAACTCAGGCAACGAAGATTTTGTGCCGCATATTAAAGAATGCCTAAATGATGAAGAACCGCTTGTCAGGGCTCATGCCGCTTGGGCTTTGTGGAAAATAGAGGGCCCCTGCTCAAAAGAAATTCTCCTACACCATAAAAGTGTGGAGACTGATGATAAGGTAATTGAGGAAATTGATTTACTTCTGAATACAGATTAGATTCTTTCTTTAGTTACATATGATGAAATAAATTGTTCCTCCTATAAATTCTAACTTTTTTGTAGGAGCCTGGGGTATAGATGTCAGAGAAACAACGAGTTGAACTTCTAAAGGCGAATGAAAACTTTTACCAAGCTATTAAGACTGGTGACATTGGACAGATGGATAACATCTGGATAAAAGATGAAGACATAAAATGCGTTCATCCTGGTTGGCCCATGCTATATGGATGGGAGGCCGTCCGAGAGAGTTGGGAGAATATATTTAGTAACGGTGGGCCGCTCGACATAGAGCTTCCGGATATAAGCGCTCAAATTTTAGGTGATATAGCATGGGTAATTTGTATTGAGAAGATCAGCTACAAAGTAGGAGATGAAATACAATTTGGATTTGCTCAGTCAACTAACATCTTTAAGTTAGACGGGTCAAGTTGGTTCCTGGTTTTGCACCATGCCTCGCCAATTTCTGCACCCAGACGAGAAGCAGCATCAAATGAAGTCTTACAATAAAGATTGGTGCATACTAGAAATTAATGTTGTAGAATAGATCGGCTCCGGGGTTTTCTCCGCCTACATCAGCGTCAATTGTAACATTTTTAAAAATCCGATATTCAACAGTAACCTTATCATATGTGATATTAGTAGAGGCCAATATGGATTCAGAACTGCCTCTTTCATATGCTATATAAAGGTCCTGGGTCAAATACTTGCCTATTTCAATCTCCGGGCTGTTTAATCCTCCGCCTATACTTACTACATCAAGTGATACTGCGTTTCCCAAGAGATTTTTCAGCTGTGACGCTGCAATACCGCCGGCTACGCCTGTGGCTACATTTTGTATAGAACTCCTTTCACTAGAGTTGATATCTGCAGATGATGTGCCGAATATAAGGTAAGATACTATATCAGCTTCAGACATTGAAGGGTCGCTAGTGAGTATAATCTCAGGTGAAGTTACTCTTCCTCCTATATTTATATACACATTTACATCTGAGACACGGTAGAGTGCTTTAATATCAAGGAATGGGTTGATTTCTTCTGATGCTGCAAAACTAACGTTTCCTTTTTCAATCCTAAATAGCTTTCCGAAATTTTCGTATGTGCCTCTGATAACGCTTATATCCCCGATTATTCTTACAGATTGATCGTATTCTTTCTTGATATCCAGGTCTCCTCGTAATTCAATGTTTGCCCCCCGTCCCCTTATCCAATTATTTCTTGTTATCTTGACCTGCATATTTAGAGCTACGTTTTTATCAAAGTAGTTTTCTTCTTCTCCGCTATCAAACTCATCCTCATCCTCTTCAACATCGGCAAATTTAATTTCTTCAATCTCTTTTTGTTGTTCATCGGGTATGGTAATTCTGGCTTTTGATACCGCAATTTTCCCGGCTATATCTACTTTTTCCCCTTCTCCTTTTATGTTCAGATCACCGGTCAGGTTGGCAGAGATTCTCTCGGGTTTTATTAAAAGATTGTCCATATTACCGGACAAAGTATAGGATAAAGTTGGTATATCCAGCTCTCCCTGAAATAAAGCTGATCCATTTCCTGTACTTAACTCCAAGGTTTGTAGAACTGCCTTTTGCCCACTCATTTCTACAAGAGCCTTAGGTATACCGATTTTATTTCTTATGGTTTTTGTCTGTAATATGGCTTCTTGAAGTTCTATCCGTCCGAATAGAGTAGGGCTTACAAGGTTTCCTGATGCCTTAAGATCGATGACCAGTGTCCCCTCTGATTTTATAATTTCGTCAGACAGGCTTGCAAGAGGGCCAAGATTAACCCCGCTTGAGTTTACGCTCAGATTAATTTCCGCTTTTTCAATATTCTCACCCAGCTTGTTAAAGTTAAGGTCGATCGTTGAGTTTCCAATCGCCTCAAAAATGTTTGCCGAGCCTTGTGTAATTAGAAACTTTAAATTGAGATTTTTCTCTTGATATGAAAGATTAAGAGACACGTTATCATTATCGAAATCCTGATACTTTAGATCCTGAGATTGTATATTTGCGTTTATAACCGGGTTCTGCATCGTACCCTGAAGATCGAGGTTAGCGGTTATGGTTCCCTCGACTGGGGTCTCGAACTCAAGGGCCTTTGTTATGTCGTCTAAGTTCAGATTAGTTACTTTTACATCGGCGTCAATGTTGCCGTTGTAAGATATATTTGCGTTGGCAAGGGCAGAATTGCCGTTATAGTAGAGGTTTAAATTGTGAAGTACAAAACTGTTAGGAGCAATTGTTATTAGGATTTTATCTCTGTTATCAAGAGTTGTATCTTCAAGTTTTAATATTAACTCGCTAATTTCTATATCATTTTGAGCACTGCTCAAATCAAGAAGTGCTGCTTTCATTTCATACCTAAACTGATCATCTTCAATAATATTCAGGTCAGCATTTATAGCTGTTCCCTCACTTGATAGGTTAAGCACGAATTCCTGTATTTCCTTTTTATTAATTGCGGCAGTATTGATATCCACTTTAGCCTGTAGTCCGGGGTCTTCAGGATTAATTGTCCCCTCGCCGTCAATTTTTATTGATTTTGCGCTGTATTTCTCATCCATTGAAAAATCAAGCACTTCTCCGTCAATAGTAATTTTGGGGTTTTTAAGACTTTTCGTTACATCGCCGCTTGCTTTTAGGTTTCCAGATAAAGCAAGGGAGGGTAATATTCCGGAGATAAAACTTAGGTCCTCAAGCTCTACGTCGTATGTAAAGTCAGCTCCTAATTTCTCAGGACTCTTGCCCGATACTATTAACTTGTTCTTGTCGGAATTAAGGCGAAGAGACTTAATATCCAGTATTTGATTTTCATATGAAACATCGATGGCTCCATCAGTAAGGTTGATTCCGAAAATGCTGGAAGGACTAATTGATCCATCAATATCCGCAGAGAGGTTTTCAAAGAAATCTCCCTTTAAAGGGATTTGACTCTTTATCTTCAATTGAGATGTTATCTTGCTAACATAATTTTGATCGGCAAGTATTGAGCCCAGATTTACTTCATCCAATGTTAGGTCAATGTCAACACCTGCTCCGGTATTTGAATAATCCGCTGTTCCTGTTAGTTTCAAATCACCTGCGTCCTCCCCCTTGATTACAAATTTCTTTATATCTGTTTTGACGTTTAGGTCGGAGAACTCTTCCCAGCTGCCAACTGCATTAACCTCGGAGTTAAGCACTGCTCCCAGCTGAGTATCAATAAGTAGGTCTGAGGAGGTATCCGTTGCTGTTTCGAGGAGGGTAAAAATCTCTGTTGTCTTTATATCGTTTAACGACAGCGTGAGATTAAAATTATTGCTACCTTCTTTAGTAATAATTCTATTAAGGTTAATATCTCCCCCTAGTACAATTCCTCCCAAATCGCTTTTAAAGTTTCCGCCATTGATTTGAATAGTAGTGCCGGACATAGAAATATCTTCCAATTTTCCTGATACTTTTTTCTGAAGAATCTCTGATTCAGGGATGTTGATAGTCGCTTTGGCTCTAATGTCATTGGAACTTATATATTCTCCGCTCCCTTCAGTCTCTATGTTTATAATTCCGATATTTTCTAATACAAAATTTTTGGCTGAAGCGTTAAACGAAAATTTGGGTTTGTCTTCCAGGTTTGCAGCTTCTGCATCTAGATTGATTTCAGCATTGTTGAATAAGAGTTTGAAGTTTTTTATTTCTGCTTTATCGCTTGAGTAATATGCTTTGGTTGATAGCCCGGATATGGAAATATTTTGATCCGGCGCGTTAAAATCCGCATTTTTTAGATTGAGTTCAATTTCCCTATAGATGTCGATTAGCTTTACTGATAGATCAACTTCCGGTATTTCGTATTTCGAAACCTTGCTTTCCACTCTATCGTCCGTAGTTATTTGGGCATCTTTTAATAGGAACTTGGAAAGTATTATGCTCCAGTCGGGAGGACTCTTTTCTTTATCCTCTTCTTTCTTTTCTTTCTCTTGGCCAATCTTCTCAAAATTCCATGTGCCGTCTGAATATTTCACAAGGTTTACGTCCAGGCCGGATATCAAGAGATCATCCAGAGGTACCACTTTGCTGAAAAGGGTTGAACTGTTAAGCATATGAGGGAGAGAATAGTCCAGTGAAATTTCTTTTAGCGTTACAAAGTTTTCACCTTCCACTATGAATGAAACATCTGACAATTTGAGGTTGTTGAAAAAGTTCCCTTCTAGCCCGCCGATCGTAAACGTCTGACCCGTTGAAGAGCTTACAATGTTTTCAGCAGTTCTTCTTACCAGGTTTCTGAAATATTCGGTTTGTGTTAAAAAGAAGAGGCCTACTAAAGCTACAATAATAACGATGAAAAAAATACCAATGGTGGCTAGGATTTTTTTGCTCATGATTTAGTTTTTTGGGGAATTAGCACTATGCTCACTAGTAATATTATGTGCACGAATGATGCTAAACCGCCAAATTGTTAATATTACAGAGTTATTATACCTTAAAGGTTATTTAAATCACATCAATATTCTCGTTCTAAAAAAGGGCTAATTTCTGGAGACTTTATATATTCCAAGAAGTATTAATGCGCCCCCCACTATAACTCCTGCGTCCAGCCTGTTTCCAAGAATTGTCCAGTCGAAAATAAGGCCGAACACCGGAACCAGCATTGAGGAGAATGTAGTGATTTTTATATCCAGGTTCTTAAGTAGATAAAACCATATGGTAAAGTCCACAGCAGAGGCTATTAAGCCGGTAAATAACAGTATATATATGGAATGCGCGTTCCATTGGAGATTGAATAACCCTTCAGTCGGAATTGCCAACAACGCAAGCCCAAACGCTCCAAATGCAAGCTGTAAACTGCTTACCATGTATATATTCTCTCCGCCCATACGTTTCTTAACCCAGATATTTGAAACCGACCATGATACTGCGCCGCCGATTATCAGAAGCTCTCCGAAAAGTATCTCTGAGTTTTGATGTACTAATGTATCCCAGCCGAGAATACAAATGATTCCTATAGAACCTAAAGCAACCCCTATCCACTTGCCAGTACTAAGTCTTTCCCTTAAATAGAAGCGAACTAAAAAAATCGTCCAAATGGGCATCGTATAAAGAAGTACAGAGGTCTTGCCGGCAGTTACATATTTCATTCCATATAACATAAGACCAAACATTAAGGTAGTTTGGAAGATTGCGATTATTAAATAATCGGGCAGTTTCTCTAATTTTGGCCATTCTATTGACTTCACTCTCACAAATATGATCATTACCAGCCCGCCTATTCCACATCTCCATGCAGCGAAGGTAAAAGGCTCTCCGTAATCAAGTCCCATTTTCATGAGGACCCAAGAGTATCCCCAGGTGGTGATTACGAAAACAAGTAAAAAAATGTGTAGAAATGTTTTATTCATTTAGAATGCTGTCTTATATTTATTGCTTATCTTTAAGCTATGTAAACTTATAAGCACCTTAATTCAAATAACACACTATCCTAAGCAATCTATCTGTCTTGACAAGGAAACGTCAATATTTATAATTACATACCTTTTAAATTTTATCTGGGATTTATTTTTTTTAATCGGTGTAATTTTCGTAAGGGTGAGCAGGCTGTAATTAGTTCTTGTTTGTATATTGTTTCAAGGTTTATTCGGTTGCAGTCAAAGCTGGAGAAGCTAAACTAAGTCAGTCTTTAAATCCTATATAACTTGAGCCCAGATTTTTGAATTATTTAAAAGAGTTACAAGTGTTATTCAACTTTTGATTGATTGGAGGTATGTAAGGTGAAGATTTTAGTGATAGTAAGTCAAACACAAGATACAGAGGCCAAAATTCAAGTCTCAGCAAGCGGAGATTCCGTTGAGACTGGAGACATGAAATGGATTATGAATCCATATGATGAATTTGCTGTTGAAGAGGCTATCCAAACTAAGGAAAAACATGGCGGCGAGGTAGTAATTGTATCAATTGGTCCTGCAAGGGTAATTGATACAATAAGGCAAGCCCTTGCAATGGGAGCAGACAGCGCTGTTCATATTAACGGCGATAGTTTTGCTGAAACAGATCCCTTTGCCATTGGGAAACTGATAGCTGGTGAAATTAAGAAACTGGGCGAGTTTGATGTAATTTTTACAGGAATGAAAATAATCGATGAAGAATCTGGGCAAGTCGGTGTTCAAATCGCAGAAGAGCTCGGTATCCCTCATGTTTCTCTGGTAAGTAAAGTGGTTGAGATAAATGCCGATACAAAGAAAGCAGTGTGTCAGAAAGAAATCGACGGCGGGCACGTAGTAGTTGAGGTACCGCTGCCTTGTCTTATCACCTGTCCTGACGCAATGAACGAACCACGTTATGCCTCACTTCCGGGAATTATGAAGGCTAAGAAAAAGCCTCTTACGGAGGTTGGAATTGATGATATTAACTATGACGGGCTTGGGTTTGGGAAAGAAGCTGTAAGCAAAGAGGGCGCACGGGTTAAAACTATTAGTATTGAAGTTCCACAAATTGAAAGAAAATTAAAAATAATCAAAGGCGATGACGAACCTATGGTAAAGGGTGAGGAAATTGCCAAGTCCGCTGAGGAGCTTGTTAAACTTCTTAGGGAAGATGCAAAAGTTATATAGCTCGACATACGACATATGTAGCATTGAAAAAGATATTGAAGGAGAAATGAAATGAGTAACGATGTTTGGGTAGTGGCTGATCTAAAAATAGATGGGACTATTAGAAAAGTAACTTTTGAGGCTCTAGCTGAGGCTAAGAAGAAATTAGTTGGAAAACTTGGTGGGCAATTGTGCGCAGTTCTTCTTGGCTCGGGAGTTTCAGGGCTCGAGGCTGAATTAGGAAAATACTGCGCTGAAAAAGTATATGTAGTAGATAGTGACCTATTAAAAGATTTCAACACTGAAGGTTATGTAAATGCACTTAGCGAATTAATAAAACAAAATGAGCCGGCAGTAGTAATAGCTGGTAACACCGTATTTGGTCAGGATTATTTTCCAAGGGTTGCAGCTCGTGTGGGAGCTGGAGTAGCGATGGACGCTATCTCCATTGATCTTTCAGGAGATAACAAGCTCCAGATTGAGAGATATTCCCATTCTAGTAAGGCGATTCAGACCCAGGTATTCCACGACGGCGCTACCATGATGGCCACCGTAAGACCCAACTCATTTAAAACCGAAGAGGCTCCTTCAACACCCGAGGTAATAAGCGGCTCTGTAGAGTTAAATCCAGCTGACATCCGCGTTAAGGTTCTTGAGCTACAAACTAAAGAGTCAGACAGACCGGAGCTTACTGAAGCAGAGAGAGTTGTCTCTGGCGGACGAGGATTGGCCAGTGAAGAAAACTTCAAATATGTATATGAGCTCGCCGATACGCTGGGCGCTGCCGCTGGTGCTACCCGTGCTGCAGTCGACGCAGGCTACTGTCCTTATGACATGCAGGTTGGGCAGACTGGTAAAGCGGTATCGCCAAACCTATATATAGCGATTGCAATTTCAGGCTCTGTTCAGCATTTTGCCGGAATGGGTTCTTCTAAGGTAATTGTTGCTATTAATAAAGACCCGGAAGCTCCTATCTTCCAAAAATGTGACTACGGAATTGTAGGCGATCTCTTTGATATATTGCCGCCATTCACAGAAAAAGTTAAAGCGCTACTTTCAGAAGGTTAAAACTAACTATGGGGACGGCTGAGTGGTCGTCCCTACTATATCGACCATCTCTATCTTATCTATTTTCTCACCTAAAAATCTTCCGGCTACAGATAAAAAAGTGTCTGATACATCTGTCAGATAAAACTCCCTTTTAGACAGAGAAGTCTTTTCGTTAAGAATATCCTCTTTGTCTAATATGTCCTTTATTTGAGATGCCGTTTCTTCAGCCGAATCAACAAGAGTAATTTGATTCCCCATAATTTTTTGAATTGTAGCTTTTAGCAGCGGATAGTGAGTACATCCCAGAACGAGAACATCAATTCCCGTCTCTTTAATCGGGGTCAAGTATTGCTCAGCAATACGCTCAATTATTTCTCCCTCTGTCCACCCTTCATCAGCTAACGGTACGAACAGCGGACATGCTTTTGAAAAAACTTCAATCTCGGGATTTAGATTTTCTATAGCACTTTTGTAAGCACCGCTATTTATTGTAGAGGGCGTTCCTATTATTCCGATCTTTCCCGTTTTGGTAACACTGACAGCTTTTTTTGCTCCCGGTTCAATAACTCCTATTACCGGTATATCAAATTCACTCTTCAGACTAGGGAGTGAAACAGAGGATGCGGTATTGCAAGCCACTACCAATAGCTTTATAACCTTTGAGATTAGAAACTCTGTGTTGCTATGCGAATAAGCAATTACGGTCCTGCCCGACTTTGTACCGTAGGGAACTCTTGCAGTATCACCCAGGTATACAATATCCTCCCCCGGCAAACTCCTAATTAGCTCTTTTACTACAGTGAGGCCGCCTATGCCGGAGTCAAATACACCAATTGGCGCGTTTTTAATATCATTGTTCATAAGTTCACTCTATCGTGAGAATAATATTATTATCAGTTAGAAGAATACTTCAATCGCTTTCTCTATTGAGTCCACTCCGACAAGAGAGATAGAATTATCCGTAGACCCGACTCTGTCAAGATTTATTTTAGGAACTATGCATTTGGTAAAGCCAAGTTTTTGGGCTTCATTTATTCTCATATCAATATGAGACACCCCCCTGACCTCTCCCGCCAGTCCTATTTCCCCAAATACTACAACTCCCGGGTCTAGCGGTTTGTTCAAAAAGCTTGAAACAAGGGCTATAGAGATTGCCAAATCAATTGCGGGCTCTTCAATCTTTACCCCTCCGGCGACATTCATAAACACGTCCTGCCCGAGAATCTGAAGCCCGGCTCTTTTTTCAAGAACGGCTAAGAGCAATGACACTCGGTTATTATCAAGCCCTATTGTCGTTCTTCTTGGCACTCCAAAACTGCACGGGGAAACCAGCGCCTGAATTTCAACAAGTATTGGCCTTGTTCCTTCAATGCTCGGTGTGACAACTGATCCAGACGCATTTTCCGGACGTTCTGACAGAAATATTTCTGACGGGTTCTTAACTTCTTTTAACCCTATATCCATCATCTCAAACACGCCGATTTCATTAGTAGAGCCGAATCTGTTTTTTATCGCCCTTAAAATTCTGTAGGGATGGTCCTTTCCTCCCTCAAAATAAAGCACGGTGTCTACGAGGTGTTCTAAAACCTTGGGGCCGGCAATCGCTCCTTCTTTTGTGACATGACCGACAAGAAAGATTGCGGGGCTATTAGCTTTAGCATGCTGCATTAACTTTGAAGTGCATTCCCTTATCTGCCCCACACTACCCGGAGCTGAGGCGAGCTCTTCTGTATACATTGTTTGTATAGAATCTATAACCGCAATTTGCGGCGAAAGGGCCTTTATTTTTTCTATTATGCTTTCGACAGAGGTTGCTGAAAGCACAAAAACATGGTCTGACGAAATCCCGATTCTCTCTGCTCTCAACTTCACCTGTTCAGGTGATTCCTCTCCTGTAACGTAGAGGAGAGGAAGGCTGTCGCCGATATCTGATGACGCACTAATATCGTTTAGCATCTGGAGCGCAAGAGTCGATTTTCCTATGCCGGGATCACCCCCAACTAATATTACGGATCCGGGGACAAAACCTCCTCCTAAAACTCTGTCCAATTCATTGTTATGGGTGGGGATCCTATCTTCTTTTCCACTTTGGATTTCTGTTATTGGTATCGGATCTGAGGTCTTATTAGCTTTATAAGCTGTTTTTGTCTTTTCTTGCTGCTCTTCAACGTAGGTATTCCAGCTCTCGCACTCAGGGCATTTACCTAACCACCTGGGTGAAGAGTTACCGCAGTTTTGGCATACGTACTGTGTAATTACTTTTGATTTTTTCATCAGGTTCTTATTGTGTTAAAAGTTAAGAGATTATACTACATATTTTAAGATAATGGGCCGCCTAATTAATAATAGCGGGATTGATTTTTGTATCCCTGTTCTTACAATCATCTATAGACTCTCTTTTTGGAGGAAATAATGAAAAGAACCCTTATTGCTATATTTGTGCTTTTGGCTGCGGTTATGACATTTCAAAATACTTATAGCATCGCAGATCCAAAGACAGAATCAGAAACTGTTGTAGCCAATCTCGAGAAGAGCTATTTCGAAGCGCTTAAAAACCAGGACCAGGAGCTTATGGATTCGCTTCTACACGAAGACTTCGTCATATCGAACATGAGCAGTGATAGGTCTATGGATAGAAAGGCTTTTCTTGAGACTTTGCCAAAACAAGATATCGCTTCGCAGGAGATTACTGCTGTAAAGGTGGATGTTGTGGACGACAAAGCTAATTCTCAAGTGGATATTAGCATGACTAAGACTTATGATGGCGAGGACCATAGCGGGGATTATGAAGTATATAGTATCTGGGTTAATAAAGATGGGAATTGGAAATTACTTGAGCGAAAAATTAAGTTTTTAAAACCACCTGAATAATCCTTTCGTAAGTAAAGTTTAGTATTCAAGAGAATATTAAACTTCCTAACGAGGTGAAAACATTTGAGTCAGATTATAACAAAAACAAGTAGCGTAATCCCAACTATAGATAGTTCTATACCCCAGTACATAGAAACTTTTACTTGTGCCATGGGCTGTTTTTGGGGTCCGGATTGCAGGTTTGGAGCAACGGACGGTGTGGTTAGAACGAGGGTAGGGTATGCAGGCGGGACAACAGAAGAACCTACATACTATAATCTGGGAGATCATATTGAAACAATTCAGATTGACTATGACCCCGAGAAAATTTCATTTGAACAATTGCTTGATATATTCTGGAATGGCCACAAACCGACCCGGACAGTATGGAAGAGGCAGTATGCGTCTGCATTGTTTTTTCATAACGAACATCAGGAAAAAATAGTAAGAGAAACCAGGGATACTCCATCTTCAAAGCTCGGTGAAGAAGTTCGAACAGAGCTTATTCCTTTTACAAAATTCTACCTTGCTGAGATGTACCACCAGAAATATCACCTTCAAGGCTATGAAGAACTAATGTCTGAGTATCGTTCTTTCTATCCAAGTTTAGGGGATTTTATAAATTCTACTTCAGCTGCCAGGGTAAATGGATTTATCGGCGGTTATGGAGACGTATCTCAATTTCAAGAAGTGTTCCCGCAACTTGGCTTGTCTGAGGAGAAAGAGGACTTTCTGAAGAATATAATAAAGAGAAATCAAAGATAGCATCAGTCTTGATAATTAACTTTTATTGTATTATCTTTTAATTCCGAATTACATTTTAGATTTTGATTCAAATTAAATCTCTACCTAATATAAGGAGGCTTAGAATGTCAGATAATTCATTTTCAAGAAGGAATTTTATTAAGATAAGCGGAGTTGGAGCTATTACCGCAGCTTCTTTAAACTTGGGCGGAATGCTGTCTATCCCAGAGGCTTTGGCGGATGAATCTATAAGGCCCCAAAATGCTGATGAAGCTCTGAAAGCTCTAATGGAAGGAAACAAGCGGTTTGTGAATTCTCTAAAGAAAGGACCGGGTAGATCTTCTAAGCGCCGTAAAGAGCTTGCAGCCGGGCAAAATCCATTCGTTTCAATTCTAGCTTGTGCTGATTCCAGAGTAGCTCCTGAGATAATATTTGATCAGGGTCTTGGAGATCTCTTTGTCGTCAGTGTGGCAGGAAATATAGTGAATTTAACTAATTACGGCATTCAGGGAAGTCTTGAGTATGGAGCGTTAGTTCTAGGTACCCCTTTGATAATGGTGCTTGGTCATAGTGAGTGCGGAGCCGTAGCTGCCGCTATTGAGTCTTTACAGAAAGACACTCAGTTCCCCGGCTCCATAAATGATATTGCACAATCAATAGAGCCTGCTGTAGAAAAAGCCAAAGCTGAAAAGGGCAACCTGCTTCTTAACTCGATTATTTCGAATGTGCAGATGGGAGTTAATAAGCTTAATAATTCAGACCCGGTGATTTCCGATCTCGTTAAAAAAGGGAAAGTAAAAGTTGTTGGCGCCAATTACGACCTTAAAACGGGAGAAGTTAAGTTGATCAGCTAGTTCCTATTTTAATTTAGCTCCAGTTCATTAAAATGTTGTCATAACAAGACAAAGTGGAGTACATTCCAGACAGTAAAGCTCTATACATTAGAAGGCTTATGACATGGCAACAGGCTCAAAAAAAGTAATTTACGCGGCGCTTGCTGGAAATGCGTTGATTGCTATAACCAAGTTCTTTGCTGCGACAATTACAGGAAGCTCCGCTATGTTATCAGAAGGTATTCACTCTCTGGTTGACACCGGGAATCAGGTTCTTCTCTTAAACGGGCTAAAGAGGGCTGAAAAGCCGCCAGATAAAGACTTCCCCTTTGGATACGGAAAAGAGATTTACTTCTGGAGCTTCATAGTCGCGATACTGATATTTGCTCTGGGTGCGGGTATCTCTATCTATGAAGGGATTCTTCATCTTCTCAATCCAAGGCCTATTACAAATCCATATATTAACTACATTGTTATCGGATTTGCTATGATTTTCGAGGGGTTAGCCTGGTACTTCGCTTTTAAAGAGTTTACGAAGTCAAAAGGTAAATGGAGCTACATAACTGCTGTACAAAGGGCAAAGGATCCCTCAATTTTTGTTGTCCTTTTTGAAGATTCCGCCGCATTAATCGGACTGGTAGTCGCTTTTCTCGGTATTTTCCTGGGGCAGATTACGGGGATTGTTTACTTTGACGGCGCCGCGTCAATTATTATAGGCCTTATTCTGGCTGGTACCGCTACTTGGCTGGCCTATGAAACTAAGGGATTGTTAATAGGTGAGAGCGCTAATGAGTCCATAGTTCAGGGCATAAGACAGCTTGCCTCAGATTATGACAATGTTGGACATGTAAATGAAGTGCTGACTTTGCATATGGGCCCTGATTTTATACTGGTCAATATAAGTCTTGAATTTATGGATGAATCTAGGGCTGATGACATTGAACTTACGATAGAAAAACTGGATAAAGAAATTAAAAAGAACTATTCTCAGGTGAAACGAGTTTTTGTCGAGGCTGAAGCAAGGAAAGCTTCTAGTTTAGAACAGTTATCTCCTGAATAGCTGTTAGGTCTTGAAAATTTGAGATCAGTGACTATTTTAAAATTGAATTTATAAGAAATTCCTATCTACAATATTCCAACATATTACACGGAGGCAAATTACATAAATGACTGAAAAGACTACAAATAAACATGAATTCCAGGCTGAGGTAAAACAGGTTCTCGATATCGTTATTAATTCTTTATATACCGATAAAGAGGTTTTTATAAGGGAGCTTGTATCTAACGCTTCAGATGCGCTTGAAAAACTTAGGTACATACAGTTAACCGAAAAAGAGGTCTATGACGAAGAGCTGCCTTTGGAAATTAATATTTCTATGGACGACAAAGAAAATACAATAACAATAGAAGACCACGGGATTGGAATGACCCGGGATGATCTAAGCCAAAGCTTGGGCACAATTGCGCACTCCGGATCTAAGGCTTTCCTAAATGCAGTAAAGAAGGGTGGGGAAGTTAACCAGAATCTAATCGGGCAGTTCGGGGTTGGTTTCTACAGTGTGTTTATGGTTGCTAAGTCTGTAGAAGTTTATACGCATAACTGGAAAAAAACAGCAAAGAGTCTTTTGTGGAAGAGTGAGGGTGAAGGAACCTATGAAATAGAGAGCACAAAGGGTGCGAGACGTGGTACAAAGATAGTAGTCCACCTAAAAGAAGAAGATAAAGAGTTCTCAAATAGTGAAAGGGTAAAACATGTCCTCACTCACTATTCAAGCTTTGTTCAATTCCCCATTAAACTAAACGGTGAGCAGATTAATAACATCCAGCCCATATGGATGCGCAATAAGAATGAAATAAAGGATGAGGAATATACTGAGTTTTATAAATTCCAGGCAAACGCTTTCGATGAGCCGTATTACCGGATGCACTTTAGCTCAGACGCCCCAATTGAAATAAACGCACTTGTGTTTGTACCTGAACATAATCCTGAGCAATTGGGCTTTGGGAAAGTTGATCCGGGCGTGAGTCTTTACTGCAAAAAAATACTGATTGACTCTAAGCCGGAGGGATTGCTTCCGGACTGGATGCGCTTTTTAAAGGGAGTTGTGGATAGCGCCGATCTTCCGCTGAATATATCCCGGGAGACGATGCAGGATAGCGCGCTTACCAACAAAATCGGCCGGGTAATAACAGGTCGGTTTATTAAGATGTTAGAGGATGAGTCTAAAAACGATTCGGAGAAATACAAAGAGTTTTATCAGAATTTTTCAATATTTATAAAAGAAGGGGTTGCGGCTGATTTTAAGAACCGGGATCAGTTAGCAAAGCTTCTTAGATATGAGTCTTCGGAAACTGAAAAAGGGGAATTTACAACACTTGACGATTATGTATCCCGAATGAAGGACGGGCAAAAAGAGATTTATTATCTCTATGCCCCCAATAGAGAGACAATTGACGGAGGCCCTCATCTGGAGGCATTTAAGGCGCATGGGATAGAAGTTCTTTATCTATATGAGCCAGTTGATGAATTTGTCATGAGCAGCCTCAATAAGTATGGAGATAGGGATCTAGTCTCTGCTGATAACTCAGATATTGAGCTTGACGATGTTTCCACAGGTAAAAAGAAGAAATCGCTCTCACAAAAAGACTCAAAGGCACTGTGTGAATGGATTAAGGAAACACTAGGAGAGAGCGTCAATGATGTCAGCGTAAGTAAGCGACTTGTTGACAGTCCAGTAATCGCTCTAAATGCGGATAAGGTTATGACACCGTCAATGCGCCGTATGATGAAAGCTATGAAACAGGATATGAATACACAGAATTCTGTAAACCTTGAAATTAACCCAGCTCATGAGCTCATAAAGAATCTGTCCGCTCTCAAAGACAAGGATGCCGATACGGCGAAACTTGTAACAGAGCAAATATTGGATAATGCTTTGATTGCAGCAGGTTACCTGGAGGACCCGAGAGAAATGGTGAGCAGGGTATATAAGATACTTGAGCGCGTGTCTCAGAAATAAATGTTGAAACTATAAAATAAGTAAATAGAGGATCGTTATGATTACTAAAAAGTATGCAGAACATAATGTGTTAGATTCCCCTTATGCCAGGGAAATGCGTGAGATAATTAACAGTAGTGAATATAATAAAGCGGGAGTAGCAATAGCGGTTGATTTGGAGCGGATGGACGCGCATTACCATAAAACTTTCGATGAGATCTTCTTTGTTCTGGACGGGGATATGAAGTTTGAATTTTATGATCCCCAAAATGGTGATATTTGGACTGTAGAATCATCCCTAAATGATCTAGTTGTAGTTAAAGAAGGGATCCATCATAAAGTGCTAAGAGCTTCCGAGCATAACAGGCTTTTTGTGGTATCCATACCACGATACGATCCCGATGATGAGAATCCGTCTGATAAGATTTAAATAAACAAGATTGAGCAGGTATTCTTAGTGTAAGGTTATAAGAAATTTTAAAAGGTTTGTATAATGAAATTTGAAGGTACAGATAGTTATATTTCTACAAGGGATTTAAATCTTGCCGTGAATGCTTCTATAACCCTGGAGCGTCCTTTGATTATTAAGGGAGAGCCGGGCACGGGTAAGACGATGCTGGCGTTTGAAGTGGCCGATGCACTTGGGAAAGATATTATTACCTGGCATGTGAAATCCTCCACCACAGCACAGCAAGGATTGTATGAATATGACGCAGTATCAAGGCTCCGGGACTCTCAACTAGGGGATGAGAGGGTGAGTGATATCTCAAATTATATAGAAAGGGGGAAATTGTGGGAAGCCTTTGAAACTAAAAAACAGGTTGTACTCTTAATTGACGAGATAGACAAGGCTGATATTGAGTTTCCCAATGATTTACTTCTTGAGCTGGATAAGATGGAGTTTTATTGCTACGAGCTTCAAAAAACTATAAAGGCAAAACACCGTCCTATTATTATCATTACTTCTAACAATGAAAAAGAGCTTCCGGACGCTTTTTTGAGAAGGTGTTTCTTTCATTACATCAGTTTTCCTGAGCGCGATACCCTTAAATCAATTGTGAAGGTTCATTATCCCAAGCTTGAGAAAAAATTGATAGATAACGCTATGAATGTTTTTTATGAGCTTAGAGATATAGACGGGCTTAAGAAAAAGCCCTCTACCAGCGAGCTTATAGACTGGCTTAAGCTCCTGATAGTAGGAAAGGTTCCCGAGTCTGAGCTAGGCAATCTTGATTTAACAGAAAAACTTCCCCCTTATGCAGGAGCGCTGCTTAAAAACGAGCAGGACCACGACCTACTTACCCGTATTAGGCTCAGATTTAGTAGACGTTAATCGATTAATCCTCTTCTGATTTTAAAAGGTGAGAGATGTTTCTAGACTTTTTCTTACTACTTAAAAATGACGGTATTCCGGTAACGATCAGAGAGTACCTAACATTCCTTGAAGCGCTGGATAAGGATGTTGTAGAGTACAGCGTGGACGACTTTTACTACCTAACGCGGACATCCTTAATCAAACATGAGCACCATCTAGATAGATTCGATCTCCTCTTCGGCTATTACTTCGAAGGAATAGAGAAGATCGATATGGAAGAGTTTCTTAAAATACCCGAAGAGTGGCTTAAGAAGAGTTTTGTCAATGAGCTTTCGGATGAAGATAAGAAGATGATTAAGTCGATGGGCGGGCTCGATAAACTTCTCGAAAGGCTTAAAGAGCTTATGGAAACCCAGAAAAAGAGACATCAGGGCGGCAATAAGTGGATAGGGACAGGAGGTACATCACCCTACGGAGCTTATGGATATAACCCCGAGGGGATCAGGATTGGGCAGGAGGAAAGCAGGCACAGACGGGCTGTTAAAGTTTGGGATAAGAGGGAATTTAAAGATCTTGATGACAGTGTTGAGCTTGAAACAAGGAATATGAAGATGGCGCTCAGGAGACTCCGCATACTAACACGCGAAGGAACCAAAGAAGAGCTAGATCTGGATAAGACCATAGATAGAACATCAAGGAACGCGGGTCTTCTTGAGCTTGAGATGGCGGCTGCTAAGAAGAACAATGTAAAAGTGCTTTTGTTTCTTGATATCGGAGGCTCGATGGACGATCATATTGAGCTCTGCTCACGTTTGTTCTCTGCAGCCAAGTACGAGTTCAAGCATTTAGAGCACTATTATTTTCACAACTGTCTCTATGAATCGGTCTGGAAGAATAATGTCAGGAGATTGCAGGAAGCCATACCAACATTTGAAGTGCTGCATACTTACAATAGCGATTATAAAGTAATTATTGTAGGTGACGCGTCAATGTCTCCCTATGAGCTTCTGTATCCGAACGGGAGTATTGAGCATAGCAATGATGAGGCGGGCTTTGTGTGGCTTGAGCGCCTCAAAGAACAGTTCCCCGATATGGTTTGGCTTAACCCCGCGCCCATTGATGAGTGGAAATATACTGAGTCAATTGGAATGTTAAGGGAGTTTATGAAAGACCGCATGTTCCCGCTAACTATGGGAGGCTTACAGCAGGCCATTAAAGCTCTTAAAGATAAGAAGGTAAAGTTTGAAGGGCACTAAATGACCAAAAGCTCAACAACTCAAAATCCAACAGGCAGCACTAAACTTGGTCTAACAAGTACTGCAAATATTTCTATCTCAATGAGAAGTTATTTTTCTACATACTTTTTATGGTCTGCAGAACATCTTTCTAAATTAGCTGCAAATATTGAAGATAGCCATAAAGGTAGATCTAGGTTTAGTATTGAACATAGGGCTTATGTTATAAACTCTATATTATCTTCAGTTGCATTTTTAGAAGCTGCGATAAATGAATTATATCAAGACGCGTATGATAATCATATGAATTATATAGAAAATATAGATCAAGAAATAATAAACAACTTAGCAGAGATATGGAAAATAACAGAAGTAAATAAAGGTTCTTCTATTAAATTATTGCCAAAATATCAACTAGCCTTAATTATTAGGGAAAAAGAGAAATTTGATGAGGGTATGAATCCTTATCAAGATGCTAGTTTAGTTATTGATCTTAGAAATTTTCTTGCCCACTATAAACCAAGAACAATTGATGAAGATACGAAAGTTAACTTTAATGATAAATTGAGAGGCAAATTCCCGAAATGCAAGATGTTTGATGGGGCAGCTAATCCTGATTTCCCGGATAAAATATTAGAAAAAGTTTGCAGATGAATTTTTTGAAAGAATGGATATACAACCCAACTATCAACGAGTCGATTTTGAAAAATTAGGAAGTAAAAAATGATACGCGCTATAGACCATATAAATATTGTAGTTTCGGACTTGGAACGCTCGGTGAAGTTTTACACCGAAGTTCTGGGATTTGAGAAGACAAACAGCGTGCACCTTGAGGGTGACTGGATAGACTCCATAGTAGGACTCAAGGGCGTAGTTGCGGATCTAGCCATTATCGCTGCCCCTGAAGGCGATCCCAAGATTGAGCTTTTTTATTTTAAATCTCCATTTGGTGAATCAATACTGTCTAACTCTCTTGCGAATACGATCGGGCTCCGTCATTTTGCGCTTAGAGTCGATGATATTCAGGAGTCCTATAAAAAGCTAAAGGATGCGGGTGTTAAGGTACTGAGTGAGCCTGCAACCGTTCCCCAAAATGTTGCGCCCCAGAGCAATGTGCGTAAGACGATGTACTATTTTCAGGACCCTGACGGCGTGCTTATAGAAATTGCCGAAATCATATATTTATAACAACCCCAGCACAAACGCTTTGTTTGAGATATTAACAACCATATGCATTAAATAGGCGGGCCAGAAGGATTTTCCCCTGTAGCATATATATCCCCAGAGTAGGCCTGTGAATATTGTACTGATCGTTTCTATCTCGGGCTTTCCGATATGAAGTAGCACAAAGGGAATCATCTGTATAATAATGCTTCCCTCTCTGAATTTATCCTTTAGTCCGAACAGCATGAACCCGCGGAATAAGAACTCCCATCCAAGCATATAGACAACCATCTGGAGCGCGTATTTAAGCAAGTCAAAGTTTCTGCCGGAGCGGTAGTAACCTTGGACTGAAGACATGTCGGAGCTGAAATAGAGTATTGGAATCGCTATAGCTAAAAAGATTACAACGTAGGGAAGCCAGAGTTTGTAATTTCCTAACCTAAGGCCGAAATCAAGCGGGTTCTTCCTTAGAAAAATTAATATGGTAAGTACAGGGAATACTCCAAAATAGATAAATGAGCTGATCCAGAAATTTTCAATCTGATGGTAGCTATGAAGAACCATAAAGAGAGTCGCAAAAGAAATAACTACGATTTCGTTATACCAATTTTTTAGAAAGCCGTTCAGATTCTCAAGCTCTTTTGAAATATTATTTGCCATAGGCTATATGTGCGATATTTAATATAATTGTTTGTGTTCAGAAGCGATAGTCTTTAAAAGCTCTTTTGATAACATTGGTCCTCGCTCAACAAATTTCCCGTCGGGACCGTAAATAAGAAAATAGGGAATTGCGGGTATGTTGTAATATTTAACCAGCGGATTTTCCAGATTTATTATATCGATTTCCCTAAGCGCCATATTGTCGACCCTCTCAGCAAGCTCCCCAAGTTTTTCCTTAAGCGGCCCGCAAGGTGCGCACCAATCGGCATAAAACATAAAGACCGTATATTTGTAAGGCTCAATATAGTCCATAACATTAATCAGCTTCCCTCTGCTAATCACTTTAACTTTTTCAAATTCGGAATTGCTGTAAGCGAGCTTCTTGTTATCAGAGCCGTATGATAGATCGGGGTTAGAGCACAGTATTGCTAACGGGATAAAAAGACCGAGAAAAATTTTATGTGTTAACGGGTTCATATGCATGGTAAACTGGAGACTCTTTTCCCCTATTATACGCATATTCAGAAAATCAATCAAAGATTAAAGTACGGTTGCCGTATACGAGTATGTGGCGTTTTAGATGGTGCCAGATTGCCTGTGATAGGACCACCTTTTCAAGGTCACGCCCCTTTCTGACCAGGTCCTCAATATTATCCTTATGGCTTACCCGGACTACGTTTTGTTCTATAATGGGGCCGGCGTCTAACTCGGCAGTGACATAGTGGCTGGTGGCGCCGATAATTTTCACCCCTCGCTCGTATGCGGAATGGTAAGGCTTTGCACCCGGAAAAGCGGGCAGAAACGAATGATGGATGTTAATTATCTTATTAGGGTAATGCGATACAAATTCATCGCTTAGAATCTGCATATATCTTGCAAGAACAACAAAATCGATCTCGTAATTTTTAAGAAGCTCAAGCTGTCTCTGCTCGGCTTCCTTTTTATTCTCTTTGGCAAACTGAACCACATGATAGTCAATTCCGAAATTGTTGGCGATCGGCTCAAGATCCGGGTGATTGCTTATAATGAGAGGAACCTCTACATTCCACTCACCTGACTGGCTGCGTGATAATATGTCATGAAGGCAGTGAGGCATCTTCGATACGAAAATCGCCATTCTGGGCGTATAGTCCGAGAAATAAAGACGCCACTGCATTTCGAATTTTTCACCTATTAGAGTGCTAAAGTACTCCCCGATTTTTTCAGCGGGTATTGAAAAGTTTGCAAGGTCCCATTCTACTCTCATGAAAAATACATTTTGCTCTGCATCGACATGCTGGTCGAGATATAGAATATTCCCGTCATTCTTAAAAATAAATTCGGTTATGGCTGAAACCAGACCCTTCCTATCGGGGCAGTGTATTAGTAATATTGCCGACCTGCTCTGTTCCTGTGCGTTCATTTATAGTTCGTCCGTAATTAAAAGCGATTAATGCCTTCCCATAAGCTCGTATATCTCGTCATCATTTAGACCGAAATAATGAGCAATTTCGTGCTGAAGGACCTCGTTTACCCTCTCTTCAATGTCACTTTCAGTTCTGCATACCTTTTCTATGTCTTTTTGGTAAAGAACAATTTCATCAGGCAATCTCACACCCTGCCATATACTTCTCTCGGGAAGGGGGGTTCCCCTGTAAAGCCCAAGCAGCAATCCTTTCCCCCTAATCTTTAATTTTTCAAGATCCTCTGTGCTTGGATAGTCCTGTACGGTGATTGCGACATTGTCGATTTTATCCCTAAATTGCTGTGGGATCTTTTCGTAAGCCTTGTTTACCAATTCTTCAAACTTTTTTCTATTCAGTATTCTAACCTACCAGAGATATTATGAAATCGTATAGAATACTATATTATGTTTGAGGGGCTTTCAATCTTCATTGATGAGAAAGTTAGGTGTGAGCAATTCAGCGCTTAGTATTTTTTATGCAACTTTTAGGGGTATCTCTTATTATATGATTAGGATGAGATATATGCTAATCTGAATAATATATGGACGAGGTGTGATATGAATAAAATTCTGCTAACAATTCCGGTATTAGCGATAGTTTTGTTCTTCTATGCCTTTATTTCACCGGGTAATACAACAGAAGATAACAGTACGGACGAAATAGACTCTTCTATTCTGTTAGCAGAGCTAAAAGGAGCCGAAGGTGCGCCCGTCGAGCTTGGAGATGACCTGCCCCCTATAATAGGTCCACAAGTTAAGTTATTTTTTAGAGAGAAAACCCTATACATAGGAGGTCATTATAATGGGCAGGAAACGTTATACCCCAGAGCAGATAATAAGACTACTTCGTCAGTCAGAAGTACTTTCGTCTGAGGGCAGGAATTTGCCTGAGATATGCAGAGAGATAGGGGGTAACAACAAACACTTATTACCGCTGGAGGAAGGAATACGGAGGTATGCCGGTTAATCAGGCAAAACGGTTAAAAGAACTAGAGAAAGAGAACTCAAGACTAAAGAGAGCAGTAGCAGACCTAACAATTGATAATCTAATACTTAAGGAAGCATCAGAGATGACATACATAAAAAGAGGGGAATAATTAGGAGGCCTATCTTCAAAAAGTTAAAATTGTATCTGCTTGTGGATTTTCTCTCATATGAGTCCATTTCTCTCAGTACCCCCTTGTCTTAATATAATCAGCATAAATGTCAGTTCCGATAAATCATTCTTACCGAATACAAAAACCGCATATTAACTCAAAGTTTCTATCTCCCCCGGCTTCCATGTCTTGTCAAACCAGGGGTGGAAACACCAAGTATCGCTGCCACCTCTTTTTGGTTAAGTAATTTTGGAATATTTTTAAAATCTTCAACAGTTGGGATTTTCATAACGTACCTCTGTATGCACGGTTAACGAAATAAATCTTTTTTGCTAGGCATAGCACCTTGCTTGCCTCCGTGCATACAAAACCCCATAGGGTGGGGTCGTTCGGGGAGGCTAAATAAACCTGCGTTTATACCTTTCTAAGAAGTTGGAACCATCATTAATTGTATGTACTTTAATCATAAAAAATTTGATTTTTTTATTTATCCCATTTAAAAGTAATAGCGGGAATTGTATATCTCGCAGTATTTACCAACACTTATGTCCAGCTTCTGTGTCCGCCACCTGTCCACCCAAAGCGGAGACAGTATGCTAGGCACTTCGTGCCACGACTGATTGTGCAGATGCGTCGCAATCGTGCGGACCATCATTCGGGTTGTCGATCCGGATACCGGGCGTGCACTTGAGGCGATTCCAGACGTTCATTGATTCCGCATCGTCGACAATCAAGTTGAGGGTGCCTGGGAATGGATTTATGTCGAGCTTGTCCAAGAACTGCCGGCACGCCCACTCCAGCCGCGTGAAGTGCTTGCCCTGGCCAGTCCCTGTGGTGAGTCTGCCTACTAGTTTTTCTCCGGTCATCCGACTTCTCGTTTCGTTCAGTGCAGACTTCAAGCCTGCAGTCGGGCTATGCTCATGGATAATTCCTCCGTTCTGTGAATCAAAACAATGCGTGCCTCCAGTCTCGCTAGCAGCCGACTGGCGTGGCACGATTGCTTCTGTGGAACGAGTTACCCCCTCCGACCTGTTTCTCCCTTACCCGTGGTTTCGAAGTAGCGCCATGTCGGGTTCCTGTTCGGATCATTCAGTTCGGGCAGGCCCCACTTCTTCCAGTTCGTGCGGACCTTTTCCTTGACCCTGTCCGGATAGTTCCGCTCGAAGGTGAGCTGCGTCGGCTTCGCCAGGCCGGTATGCTCCTCGATGCCGATGCAGCTGTAGATGACCAGCGATCCACCCTTGTCGATGTCGGAGTCTGGGCTCATGAGCGCGTTGAAGTCGGACATCGCGTGGTAGGACTCCGGCCCCATGCCCATTTTCACCCAGTCGCGGCCCGGCGTGCCGCTTTTCTGGTAGCCGACCTCGGCGGAGCGGAACCCCTCCGGGCTGTCTTTCACCTTGTTGAAGATCGGCGAGGGTGCACCGGTCTCGGACGCGCGCATGCTGATGGCACCCATCTCGAGGTTCCAGTCGACCTCGTCGTCGATCTCGAAGAACTCGCCCATCTCAACCATCTTCTTG
>Ga0209013_10000942_pt1 | contig 26751 bp, 19 predicted proteins | sample Cruoilmetagenom2_FD_187291 | JGI IMG/M metagenome (GOLD analysis project Ga0209013, IMG submission 187291) | Oil polluted marine microbial communities from Coal Oil Point, Santa Barbara, California, USA - Sample 2 (SPAdes) (version 2) | ecosystem: Environmental > Aquatic > Marine > Oil seeps ...
GTCGTTAGTGCGATCGACCAATTACCCAACCTGGAAAAGCCCAAGATCGCCGCCGTCGAAGGATCAGAAGCAACCATTGAGGCATTCCGCCGCCTCAGCGCGACTTTGTATGGACTGCTGTCGTTGGAGCTGCCGCCCTCGGCCGACGAGCTACGCGAGTTGCAGCAAAAAGCGGTGCAGTCTGTTGAAAAACCGGCTTCCCTGCGCGCGATGGCCACCGAAACCGTCGGCTTATCGCAACGCGACTATATTCCCTTTGGCATTGCCGTCTTTGTGGATTTGTGTCTGCTTCTTGTGTCAATCGGCAGACCGATGAACCGCTTTGTGGCAACGCGCCAAAGCATGATTGCGGCAGAGCGAAGCCCAGTATTTCCGATCCTGTCGCGCTTCAACGAGATCCACAATCACGAGCTCCGGTGCACATTCGACGTATTTCGTGAAGTCATATTCGAATCGGGTGGGACTTACTACGTAGCAGTACCGCTCAATGCCCCTCGTGACCATCCTCAACGGACGCAGCTGAGACTGGACGCGCAGGTGTTGGCCAACCTGTGCTACGCGCTAGAGGGTCAGGGTGTGCTGACACGGCCCTGGAAGCTGACGCCCTCGTTGGTCGCACAGCGAAAGCTACGGCGCCAGGGGAGCAAGTTTATTGAGTGCTACAGCACCCGTCGGATGGCACTGTTCCCCAGAGCCTGGCGCGCATTGAATAGCCTATTTCTTTCTAACCATATTGCAGGCGAGGCACCGGCTTTTCGCATTTATGCGTTCAAGAGCGGCGCCTGGCCGGAGCTAATTCTTGGCGCCGTTATGGGTGCAGCCGGACGCATCGAGGCGGAACGCCGCCACACCCAGCCTACAGCGGCGGCGGGGGAAATTGCCGAGACCGCACGTGGTGACGCAAAGCAAGGGGACACGGTGAAGTTCAACGAAATTGACTTGGCGCCGAAGCCGAAAACAAGGCCTGTGCGGGATGCTGTAAACGGTAAATTCGATCTCGACTTGCCAATGGACACCCAAAGAAACTCTGAGCATCGTCCTCAAAAGCCCATCGACCCTACTTTGCATGAACGCTTTGGGTCATATGCTTCGCAGGCGGAAGCCGAACTGGCGACCTATCGCACCATGGACGAAGAGGCCTACGATGACCCAGACGCGGAGATCAAAGTGCCAGCAAACAGCAACGCCGTGCCGGCTGACGCGGTGCATCCCGACGACCTGCGCTCAACCGACATTATTGTACCGTTTCCCACACCGCGGCCTTCCGCCAAGGACCGCCCGAAAGGTCTTCTCACCGACGGCATATCACCGCCGAAGGAAACCTTGCGCCAGCAACCCGTCGAGCCTGGCAATACTCCGGCTACAATCGGCGTTGAGCTACGCCGTGAGACGGCAACTTTCCACGTGCCCATCAGCCAGGCATCGCTGCCAGAAGCCCTTACAAACTTAGCCGAAAATATAAGAGTACAAGGCCACATGCCGAGCGAACAACCGCAGTTAGAGTTGACTTTGCCGCCCCTTAGTCAAGTTTCAAACGGAGCACAATCGCCTAATATGTCTGTGGACCATCCCAGTTTCGCCGAGGAACTGACCGATTTCGAGCCTCCACTAGTCCTACGAAAAATAATGGAGTGAGTGACAAAACACCGACCGCTCCACCATGGCTTTCAACACTTGATTAACCCAAATGCCCGCTTAATAGAGCCCATCAAGAAAAACTCCGGTCGCAACTGTTTTCGCTCATCGTGGCCCGGCCAACAAAAGGGACTGTGCTTATGCCACTGAGGGGCTCATCACCTTCCATTTGCGTGTCGAGTGAAGAGAAAGTTGCAAAGCTCATTGAATTCATCAGCAAGGATATAGACAACCGCAGCGCATCCGGGTCGGATGCGAAAGGCGGATGTTACTTGCTCATCGCGCGCTCATTGGACAGCCCCGTAGCGCAATCTCTACGCGCGCTGGCCCCACAGATTACTGCGGCAGGCATCACTGTGCGCACTATCTTCAGCGCACTAAGGCCCGGCCACGCAACCGATCTACCTGGAGAGTGCCGCGTCCTCCGCGATCCTCGTCTACTTGCAGCTCATGAGCAACTGGTGCTCGGTCCCATGTGCGCCTGGATCGGTGACAGCATGCGCCGCGACCCTCAAAAGCGCGACGCACTCGAATGGTATGTTGCCAGCTGCGCCGGAACAGCAGAGTTGGCAAGCAGCTCTTTTGAGCGCATTTGGCTCGCCGCCGAACCGGTTAAGATCAATGTGCCGCTGACCGCTGCTCTTGCGTCACAGCTGAACACTATCGCAGATGCCAATCCAGGTGCGTGGCCGATGCCCCCGCGGTAGTAGCCTGCGAAGAACCCCTACGACGCTCATCGATGCACTTTTTTCGAGGCCGGATCACCGATCCGGCCTCATGCTTATTCTTACCTAACCAAATAAGGCCGCAAGCAACGAGAACGAGCGATATTTCCGTTGTTATCGCCACTGTTCGGATATTGGCGTTTGGGGGGCTATGCGTGACACTCTCCGTGACGATAATGCCCTTGGATCGATTCCGGCACAGCCCTTAAAGGTGCCACCCATGCGATTTTTCGCACAAGTTCTGCTCGCTCTTTTTCTTGTTGTTCCCGTCATAAACGCCAGCGCTCAGGAACGAATTTTCACGCACCAAGGCGTCGAAAGAGACGCAAAGCGCTATGAAAAATATCTGCGAGAAAACTGGACGGCCAGCACGAAAACCCCTGCCGAACTGGAGGCCGCTGGCAGCAGCGCCTTAGCCAATGACCCACGTGCAGCGACGCGTGCATATGCAGCTGCGGTCGTCGCCGACGACAAGAATGTTGAAGGATGGATCGGACTTTCCCGTGCCCTGCTAGCCGTCCGAATCGATCCCAACAAGGGCAATGAGCGCTATGATCTGCCAGTCAATGCGTCTGGTGCGGCTTACCTGGCTTACCAGCGCGCGAAAAATACCGTGCAAAAAGCGCGCGCGCTCGCCGTGCTTGGCACCGCATTGCGTCGGCGCTCCTATTGGCGCCCCGCCATCGACGCGCTGAAAGCGAGCCTTGCATTGAGCGAAAACAGCCAAGTTCGCGCGGCGTATGTGAAGCTGCTTGCCGAGCGCGGCTTCCGCATGACCAATTACAAAACGGAGTCGGAAACGGTCTCCCCCCGCCTGTGCCTGCAATTCTCCGAGAGGCTGTCGCGAGGCCAGATTGACTTCGCAAAGTTTATTTCCGTCGATGGGAAAGACCCCGAAGGGGTGACGGCAGAAGGTAAGCAACTGTGCATTAATGGCTTAGCGCACGGCCAACGCTATGAGGTGCAACTGCGCGCTGGTTTGCCCTCCGACGTCGATGAAGATTTGCAAAAGAATATCGCAGTCGCCGTCTATGTGCCCGACCGCAAGCCACTCGTGCGTTTTTCCGGAAGAAACTACGTTCTGCCGAGCCGCGGACAGCAGGGTATTCCGCTCGTCTCCGTAAATACAAACAAAGTGGAGATTGAGGTCTATCGCATCGGCGACCGCAACCTCATTGGCGCACTCGATAGGGGCGACTTCCAGCGCCAACTCTCCGACTGGGAGATCAACACGATCAAGGACCGCTCGGGCGAGCGGGTGTTTGCAGGCAAGATGGACGTCCCCTCCAAGCTCAACGAGGAGGTAGCGACAGCATTACCGGTAACTGATGCCGTTGGCGTCCTAAAGCCTGGCGTCTATGTAGCGATCGCCAAGCCAACGCGAAAGTCGCGTGATGACTACTATGCTGAAGCCACGCAGTGGTTCATCGTTTCCGACCTTGGATTGACGGTTTTCTCCGGTGACGACGGCGTGCATGCGTTCGTGCGTTCACTGGCCAACGCCGAGCCGACCGCAGATGTCAGCGTCAAGCTCATTGCCCGCAACAATGAGATTCTCGGCACGACGAAGTCGGATACCAATGGCTATGCTCGCTTCGAAGCGGGCCTCGCCCGGGGTGAGGGCGGGCTCCGGCCAGCGTTACTCGTGGCCGAAAGCGACAGCGGCGAATACGCGTTCCTCGATCTCACGTCCGGCGCCTTCGACCTGACCGACCGCGGCGTGAAGGGCCGGGAGGCTCCAGGGCCGCTCGACGCCTACCTCTATACCGAACGTGGGGTCTACCGGCCAGGCGAGGACGTACACTTGGCATCGCTGGTGCGCGACAAAACCGGAAAGGCCGCAACTCTTCCTGTCACCCTGATTGTTTCGCGTCCAGACGGTGTCGAGCACCGCCGTTACGCGTTGACCGATGAAGGCCTCGGCGGCCGCGACATCACCATGACGCTCGGCGGCGGGGCGATGACAGGAACTTGGCGCGCTAAACTGCATACAGATCCCCAAAGCGATCCCATCACCCAAGTGTCTTTCCTGGTCGAGGATTTCGTACCCGAACGTCTCGACCTGACGTTGACACCATCCGCAGTTGCTCTTGCACCAGGCCAGACGCAGACGATCAAAGCCACCGGGCGTTACCTTTATGGCCCACCCGCCGCAAACCTGAACATCGATGGCGACATCATCGTTAAGCCCTCAAAAAAAGACGTCGCGGGTTATCCCGGCTACAAATTCGGTAAGGCGGTTGAGCAGATCAATCCCGTGCGAAAGCCGCTCAACGCGAAGGCAACGACGGACGGCCAAGGCAAAGCCGATGTCGCTGTGACGCTGCCGCCTGTCACACGCACGGCCATACCGCTCGAAGCCACCGTAATCCTGCGTCTGCGCGAAACGGGTGGCCGCACAATCGAGCGCAATGTGACTATGCCCGTCGACCTGCGCCAACCGCGCATCGGTATCAAGCCGCTGTTCAAAGGCCAGGACTTGGACGAGAACCAGACGGCGGCTTTCGATGTGGTTTTTCTGGACAGCAAAAACCAGCGCGCCGACTCCGCGGATCTCAATTGGCAGCTTGTGCGGCTTGATACGAACTGGCAGTGGTATCGCCGCGATGGCCGCTGGAACTACGAGCCAGTGACCCTTACGCGCAAGGTGGCGGGCGGCACCATCGCCACGACGGCCGACGACACACCTGCAAAAATCGAAGCACGCTTGGATTACGGTCGCTACCGGATTGAGGTGGCCTCGGCTGACCCAAGCGGCCCAGCGTCAAGTGTCGCTTTCAATGCTGGCTGGTACACCGCCAGTAAGGATGCTGAGAGCCCAGAAACTCTCAACGTCGCGCTCGACCGGGCCAACTACAAGCCGGGCGATACCGCTAAGCTCCGCATCGCGACCAAGAAGGGTGGCAAGGCGCTTATCGCCGTTCTCTCCAGTGGTTTATTGTCGATGCAGCAAGTGGACGTCGCCGACGGCGGGGGTGAAGTGGACGTAACAGTCGGCAACAACTGGGGCCCCGGCGCTTACGTCACGGCAGTACTTTATCGCCCTATGGACGAAAGCCTGAAGCGTATGCCGAGCCGTGCCATCGGCGTGCAGTGGTTAGGCCTCGACCAGTCGGCCAACACGCTTCACATTACGCTCGACACCGCCGAGAAGATCAAATCTGGAACGATGCTAACTGTGCCCGTAAAGGTCTCTGGTCTTGAGAGCGGCGAGAGTGCGCGCATCACCCTTGCGGCCGTTGACCTCGGTATTCTCAACCTGACACGCTTTAACACCCCCGCGCCAGAAAACTGGTTCTATGCCCAACGCCGTATGGGGCTTGAGATCCGAGACTTCTATGGCCGGCTAATCGACGGCATGCGCGCTGAGCGAGGCTCGTTGCGCTCGGGTGGCGATGGGGGCATCGACATGAGTATGAGTGGGAGCCCACCGGTTGAGGACACGGTCGCGCTGTTCTCCGGCATCGTCAAAGTCGATACCGACGGCCAAGCAAAAGTCGACTTCGAGCTGCCCGATTTCAACGGAACCGTGCGCGTGATGGCAGTCGCCTGGACTGCCGGAAAACTTGGCCATGCATCGCGCGACGTAATCGTGCGCGATGCAGTGGCCCTGACAGCATCCGGCCCGCGCTTCCTAACGCTGGGCGATGAAGCTCGCTTGAATATTGCTATTCACAATGTTGAAGCCCCCCCTGCACTCTACTCTCTTGAGGTCTCTAAGGCTGAGGAAACGATATATGCGGGCGGAATTAACTTGAAGGCCGGCGAGCGCCGCTCGCAAGCCATTCGCATCAAGCCAACTAAAGTCGGAGAGCTTGCCTACGACATTCGTGTCACCGGTCCTGGCGCAATCAACGTCACACGCCATTTGACATTTGACGTCAAGCCGCCAGCCGGCGACATCAAACGCACAAGGGTAACGTCGTTAAAAGCCAATGGCGGCAACATTACATTATCCCCGGACCTTGTGCATGGTCTGATTCCGGATCGCACGCATGTCACCTTGAGTGTTGGGCCGACGGCCGCATTCGATGTACCCGGACTGCTCACGGCACTCGACCGCTACCCTTATGGTTGCGCCGAGCAAACGGTGAGCCGCGCGCTACCGCTGGTTTATGCCAATGCGGTCGCAGCCCAACTCGGCATCGCCACCGACAAGGAACTAAAAGCGCGCGTGCAGCAAGCTGTTAATCGGGTTTTCGAGATGCAGGATAGCTCCGGTGCTTTTGGCTCGTGGGGACCACACAACGCCAACATGTGGCTGACGAGCTACGTTGGCGACTTCCTCACGCGCGCAAAGGAGCAAGGGTTCAAGGTCAATCCGCTCGGCTTTTCCCAAGCCCTCGACCGACTACAGAATTACATCAACTATGCGCCAGACCTTAAGAAGGGCGGCGAAGACCGGGCCTATGCGCTTTACGTCCTGGCGCGCAACGGCCGGGCACCTATTGGCGAGCTGCGTTACTATGCGGACACGCGCCTCGATCGCTTCGCAACGCCGTTGGCGCAAGCTCAGCTTGGCGCTGCGCTGGCAATGATGGGTGATAAGACGCGCGCTCAAGCATCATTTCGGGCAGCTCTTGCCAACATCGATGCGCCGATTGATCCAGCGGCAGAGCAAGTTTATCGGGCTGACTACGGCTCCGACTTGCGCGACAGCGCGGCGTTGGTAACGCTTGCAGTAGAAACGGGCGTCGCGAAGGCGGAAGCTCCGCGCCTCGCCGACGTAATCGCCAAGGCCTACACTTCGCGCACTTACACCTCAACGCAGGAGCAGGCTTGGATGTTGCTAGCCGCCAATGCGCTAAGCGAACAGGCGAAGCAGACGAAGCTCGTCGTCGACGGCGCGCCGGTCGTTGGCTCGCTCATGCGGTCATTAGCAGCTGACGCACTTAGCGCCAATCCGCTGGTTGTAACCAACGACAGCGACGCACCTGTCGATACGGTCGTGACGGTGATGGGCGCCGCGCTAACACCTGAGCCGCCAGCATCGAAGGGTTTCACGATCGAACGCAGCTACTACACACTCGATGGAGAGCCCGTCGAATTGGCAAGCGCGACCGGCGGCACTAGCAAAGTGAACCAAAATGACCGCTTCGTTGCCGTCGTGAAGCTACAGTCGAATGAGCCGTCCGGTCGCGTACTGTTGGTTGATCGCCTGCCTGCCGGGTTCGAGATTGAGAACCCGCGGCTGGTCCACAGTGGCGATATCGCGTCACTGAGCTGGCTTAAGACCTCACTCAGTCCCGAACATCGCGAGTTCCGCGATGACCGCCTCGTCGCCGCCTTCGATTTCGGACGCAGCTCAGAAAACCGAAATTTGAGGCGGGCCAATGGTGAAAATGCCTCGGGTAAATCTACCGTGATCGCCTACATTGTGCGCGCAGTCACACCTGGCACATTCGTGCACCCCGCCGCGACGGTAGAAGATATGTACCGGCCCGAACGCTACGCGAGAACCGCAGCTGGCGAGCTCATTGTGACGGCGAACGAGCAGGGCATTGGCGATGCTAACTAGCCTCACACGCTTGACGACCTTCGCTGCGCGACGAAGGGGCGACACTGCCAGATCGTGGCGTCACAAGGCCACGCGCTGGTTCGCACTTACGATGTGCGGCAGCGCTGTCGTGCTTGGCGCCGCTGGGGTCGCGCTCCACGTCGCCGTTGAACGTCTCGGGCCACCTAAGCTTGACAAGGTCCGCGAAGTCTCAACCATTGTGCTCGACCGCCAAGACAAACTCTTGCGCGCCTTTACCACCCAAGAAGGCCGCTGGCGGCTCCCCATTTCGCCGGAAAAGGTCGACGAGCGCTACCTTGCAATGCTCATGGCGTTTGAGGACAAGCGCTTCTATTCTCACCCTGGCATCGATGCTCGTGCGCTCATGCGGGCAGCGTGGCAACTCGTTCACAACGGCCACATCGTCTCCGGCGGGTCCACACTCACCATGCAGCTTGCGCGCCTCATCAAGGGCCGCCATGAGCGCACAGCCAGTGCGAAGCTGGCGCAGATTTTGCGCGCGTTGCAGCTCGAGCGGCACCTAACCAAGCCGCAAATCCTTACGCTTTATCTCCAGCTGGCGCCATTTGGCGGCAACATCGAAGGCGTACGAGCCGCCTCGCTGGCCTATTTCGGCAAGGAGCCGCGCCGGCTTTCGATCGGCGAGGCAGCCCTACTTGTGGCGCTACCACAGTCGCCCGAGTCCCGCCGGCCCGATCGAAGTCCGCAAGCGGCACGCGCCGCGCGCAATCGCGTTCTTGAGCGCATGGTGCAAGCCGGTGTCATCTCGCAAGCAGAAGCGGCGCGCGCGCAGGGTGAGCCGGTGCCTCACGGCCGGCGCTCTTTCCCCAAGCACGCCGCGCATCTCGCTGAGACAGAAGTTCTAGCAACCAGGACGAAGAGGGTACATCGACTGACCATCGACCGGAGCGCGCAGGCAGCGCTGGAAGCGCTTTCTCAAGAGCGGGCGAAATTGCTAGGTCAGAACCTGTCGGCCGCCATTCTGGCTGTTGATCACACGACGAACGAGATCATCGCGCACGTCGGCTCGGCGGACTACCTCGACGAGAAGCGCTTTGGCGCCATCGATATGACGACCGCCGTGCGTTCACCGGGCTCCACTTTGAAACCATTGATCTACGGCCTTGCCTTCGAAGCGGGGATCGCCCATCCGGAAACGTTGATCGACGACCGGCTCGTCCGCTTCGGCGCCTATGCGCCCAAGAATTTCGACGATGACTTTCACGGAACAGTGACGATCCGCGAGGCACTGGCGCAGTCTCTCAACATCCCGGCCGTCAAAGTGCTAGCGTCGGTTGGCCCTGGCAAGCTTGCCGGCCGCTTGCGGCATGTCGGAGTGGAACCAGCCTTCCCCGGCAGGATGGCACCTACTCTTGCGATGGGGCTCGGCGGAGTCGGCCTGACTCTACATGACCTGACAATTCTTTATGCAAGTCTCGCGCGCGGTGGCGAAGCGGCGACACTCCGGCACCGGCGTGACGAAGCAGCACCCGACGCCGCACAGCTTTTGCTTCAACCACCTGCCAAACGCGTACTGCTCCCAGTGGCAGCTTGGTACGTGACGGACATTCTCAAGGACGCACCGCCACCGCTCAATGCCAAGAAGGGGAAGCTTGCCTACAAGACCGGAACTTCCTACGGCTACCGCGATGCATGGGCCGTGGGTTACGACGGACGGCACACCGTCGCGGTTTGGGTCGGCCGCCCAGATGGCGCGGCGACGCCTGGCCTCTTGGGCCGCGTGGCTGCTGCTCCAATCCTGTTCGACGCCTTCGCCCGACTTGGCGAACGGCGCAAGCCATTGAGCGCACCTCCGGTAGGCGCCTTGCAGACAGCCAGCGGCTCCGACTTACCGCCACCCTTAAGGCGCTTTCGCGAAGGCGGCGAAGAAATGGCCGCGGGCCCGTTTTTGGAGCCGCCCGTCCATATCGCTTTTCCACCCGACCGGGCCGAACTCGAAGTTGCGCTGGAGGAGGACGCACCCGTCCTGTTGAAGGCGCGCGGCGGCGTGCTGCCATTAACGTGGCTCGTCGATGGCTCACCTATCCAATCTGATCCCCGCGCGCGTTACGCTGCCTGGCAGCCCGGCGGCAGAGGATTTGCGAAACTTTCTGTGATTGATGCCAAGGGCCGCGTCGACCGCGTAACAGTGCGGTTAAGGTAACACATCCGGCAATGGCAAGTGGCCTGCAGATTGGCTAGTCTCTTGAACTAACACAACGCCGGAGCGAGCCTAAACCTGATGAAACGACACCATCGCCTCTCGGCAGCCCTCCTGGCGCTAGCAGCCCTGGTTACCGGCTGCGCCGAGGAGACAAAGCAAAATCTCCCCGCACTTGGCGCGAAAATCGACGAAACATCAGTCTCTGGAATATCGTCCGGCGCCTATATGGCTGGCCAATTCGAAATGGCGCATTCGCGCGATATTGTCGGGGCCGGCATCATTGCTGGAGGTCCCTACGGATGTTCTGAAAGCCTTTATGCCGACGTTATGCCAGGCCCCGGGACGGCAATTTTCAATTTAACGAAGGCGATCAATGGCTGCATGCTCAATGCGCTACAGGTATTCGACGTGCCAAACCCGCAACAGCTGGCCAAACGAGCTGGTCTTCTCGCTGAGAAGGGCCGCATCGATCCGGTCAGCAACGTGCGGGACGACCGCATCTATCTATTCTCCGGCAAGGGCGATCACACTGTGGTGCCGGCAATCGTCGCCGCTGCGCGTGACTTCTACATGGCGCTCGGGGTTCCAGATGCGCAGATCCTGTACGTGTCTGATTTGCCCGCGGGCCACGGGTTCGTCACCGAGGACACGGGACCGGCTTGCGACTATACCGGCAAACCCTACATCGTCGATTGCGGATACGATCAAGCGGGCGCGCTACTGGGCCAAATCTATGGACCTCTCAACCCGCGCGCCGATGAGGCGTCGGGTACGTATCTCGTCTTCGACCAGAGCCCGTTTACGCATGATCTTACAAACCATGGGTTAAGCGACAACGGTCTGGTTTACATGCCAAAGACCTGTCTGAACTCGAGCGCATGCCGCGTTCACATTGCCTTCCATGGTTGCGGGCAGAACCAGACCTTTGTCGGGGATGCCTTTGCGCACGACACCGGCTTCGCCGAGTGGGCAGATACCAACAACATTATCGTGCTCTTCCCGCAGACGGCAACGACGCCCACAAACCCCCAGGGGTGCTGGGACTGGTGGGGCTACACGGGGCGCCGCTATCTCACGCGCACCGCACCGCAGATTATGGCAGTTCGCCGCATGCTAGAACAGCTAGCAAGTGGGCGCGCCTCTTTTTGAGTTACGCATGACTAGCTGCGCTGCGGCCCCCACGCTTGCCCCGACCGCGTCAAAGCGGCACAAGGGTGCGACGATCGAGGTGATTTCTCACGCACGCTGAGTTTGACTAACCTCTCAGTTACTAGAGTTCGGCCGATTAGCGCGGGCAACAATCTGGCGAATGTCAGAAACACGAGGGAACGTACTAATGATGCGGAGCATCGCAGTTGGCTGGAAGCATTCGCCGAGTGAACCGTCCGCAAATTACAGCTTCGATAAGCTGACAAGTTTCGCGGCAATTGGCCTGCTCTTAGCATCGTCGTTTTCGAACGTGTTAGAGCAGAGTGCGGTCGAAGGCGAGCCGGGCGAGAAGATGCGCACAACCGCTGAGAAGCTGGCTAGCGCCCTTCCGGTGAAAGAGACAATGGTAGCCGCTTATATGGGCGCTCCCCACACTTATCCAAGCACGGTTAGGATTGAAAAACCGGGAGCTTACGACGTCACTATCGATCCTGTGAACTGGAAGGCGCGCCCCTTCAAAAGCCCCATCTACTACGGCGCGCGTGTTGCCCGCTGGTTCACAGGCGGCCGCACCGGCATGATGGTCGACTTCATACATTCAAAGGCCATGGCTGACCTGACAAAGGAAGCCGCCTTTTCAGGATCACTTGACGGCAAGCCCGTTCCGCCGCTTGCGAAGATCTCCCAGATCGTAAAGAAGCTCGAGTTCTCGCACGGGCACAACATGCTAACGCTCAATGGACTGTTGCGTTTGCCCAACGTCGGCGCGCGCGTCAGCCCCTATGTCGGCGCCGGCGCAGGCGTGCTACTTCCCCACACAGAAGTTGAGCTATCGAACCGTGATCCACGAACCTATGAGTACAACTACGCTGGCCCGGCAGGCCAAGCGCTCATCGGGCTTGAGGTTCGCCTTCTACGCATGTCCGTTTTCATTGAGTACAAATTCACTTATGCGCAGTATGAGGCGCCGCTGTCACAGATGAACGGGAGCTGGATGTTCCTGGACCTCTGGCGGCAGTTAACGCGCTGGATAAATGGTGAAGAGCCACTAGGCGGACACGTCTCCACTCAACTCGCCAGTCATCAGCTTGTAGGCGGATTGGCCGTGCGTTTCGCCACACTTCCAGAAGCACCCTGAGGCTCACGCTTCAGAAGCGACGCAGAAGCCGATCGAAATAGTCGAGTTCTAACCGCGGGCGCAACGGTTCAGCAGACCGGCGACGCAGCTCCTCCAAGATTTCCCGCGCGCGCTGCATGTCGATCTCATCAGGAACTCTGACCGAGTTGCCGGCATGTGGACCCTGATACCGTTGAGGGCGACCGAGTGGATCGCGTGGTTGGTTACCCTCTTGCCCGTATTTCGAGCGGCCGCCTTTTTGGCCGCCCTTCTGCATGTCTTCGACCATTTGCTGGGCACCCTGCCGCATTTGCTGCAGCGCACGCCCCTGCTCGCCGAGTGCCTCGCCATTGTCACCCTCTTTGAGTGAACGCTCGGCATTCTCCATGGCTTGTTGCGCGTCCTCAAACTCCGGTGATCCAGCGCCAAGCTTGTCCAATTCCTTGCGCAAGCGGTCGAGCTCCTCCTTGAGCTGGCGTTGCTGCTGGCTGAGCCCACTGCCTGCTTGCTGACCTTGCCGTTGGCCTCTGCCCTGACCGGGCTGCCCTTGTCCTTGCTGCTGCCCACGCCGACCATTGGGATCGGGCGTGCCCTCTCCAGCCCTCGGCCCACGCTGACCCTGACGGCGATGCTGGCGGAAAGTTTCGTCCATCAAGCGTTGCTGCTGACCGACGATGTCCCCAAGCTCATCGAGCTTTTTCATCATCATTTGGCCACGCTCAGCCTGATTCTTGGACATCTGGCCGGATTGAAGACGCTCCATGAGATCGCGCAACTCAGCCAGCATGCGTTGCGCCTCATCACGCGAGCCGTTGAGCGCTTGGTTCTCGAGATCCTTCATCATGCGCTGAAGGTCCTCCTGGCTCATTTGTTGGTTTTCCTGATCAAGACCTTCAGGTGGAGCCATTTCGTTCTTCGCCGTGTCCTTCGCCAATTGATCGACGTAATCTTTTAACGCGTCGCGCAGCTGCTGCATTAAGGCTTGCAGTTCGGCATCGGGCGCACCCTTCTCGAGCGCATCGGCAAGCTTTTCCTGAGCTTCGCGCAGCGCCTTTTCCGCATCTGACAAATCGCCGTTTTCAATGCGTAGTGCGAGATCCCAAAGCCCATCTGTGACGCTCTTTAGACCTTCGCGCGTCTCGTCACGTCTCAAGCTGTGGTACACCGTGCGCAGTCCAAGATAGATCGACGCACTATCGATGAACCCCTCCGGCTCAAGCGTCAGTGCTTCAAGGGCACGCAGGACTTGGCTGCGGTAACGCGAATCTTCTAAAAGCTTGCGCCGTTGCTCAACGAGCGCACGTGCAAGCGGCTTCTGGAATTGCCGTTCCGGTAGGATTATCTGGATCGGATTGCTGCGTCCGACATTGCCCGCCACGTCGGTGGCTTCAAGCGTTAGTATGACCTCGCGCCCTGCCCAAGGGTGAGGACCAAGATCGACATACGTTTGCGCCTCTTTGGAGTCAGCGCGCGGTAGTCTCAACTTCAGCTCTGGCGGCCGTTCAAGCGGCAAACGCGGCCCTTTCAAGCTCTCCGGCCGGGCCCATGCCTTACTGGGATCTATAGACTTTTCTTTCTTCCTCACTTTCTTCAGCACCGCCTCGGCGGAGGCGACGCCATAGTCGTCCTCAACTGTGTAGTTGAGCCGCAGCGAGCCGCGGCGTGTCCGTATAGGATCCTTGGCGTGGGCAATCTTGGGCGCATTGTCGGGGATAACGTCGAATGTCCAACGCGCAAGCTCAGTGCCGGACATTAGAACGCGGATCCGAGCAGACTTCGTCAGATCGAAACGCAATTCCGAAACTGCGCCTGCTGAGCGAGTAGACGTGCCCGATTCGGGACGCTGCGCTTCCACAAACACGGCTTCGTCGGCACCTTCCGCCAATATTTCGAGGCTCAAGTTGATCAAACCGGCGCCGATCGCACGCACGATGAGCACGCTCTTTTCAGGCACTTGGATAAGTGCGTTAGCGTCCGATGGCTTAGCCGTCGCGCGCAACGATCCATCCGCCAGCATCACCGGAGGTCGGTCGGTGTAGGGCGGTGGCGTGACCCAAGCGTCGAGGCGCGCGGTTGCAAGCGCGACGGAAGTGTCGAAACGGAATGCTGAGCGAATACGATCCGCCGCGCTATCGCCAACCAGCCCTACCAAGGCAATGACGCTAAGCATCAAGAGCGCACGCAAAGCAATGGGATCGGACCGATCAGTACGCGGTTGCGGTTTGCCCACACGAAGTCGCGACAACGCCTGCGCAAGGCGCGCGCGATGCGCGTGCCAGAGCGCCTTGGTGCGCGGGTCGTCCGCGTTGGCGGTGATTGTGTCCTCATAGGACGATGCAGGACGGTGAGGAATGCCGGAAACGCGCTCGATGCGCCGTACAGCTTCTTCGTGCGTCGGGAAACTAACACGCGCGGTACGAAGTATGGCAGTAAGACCGGCCACCACGAAGGCTGCCAGCAAAGCAACATGGGCAACGTTACCCAGCATGGACCAAACGCCCAAGAGCGATACCAGTAAGAACAGACCAGCGATCCCGATAATCAGCCAAAGACGCGGCCATAAGCGCTCAAAGAGCAGCGCCCATTTGCTTGCGCGTACCTTCCGCTTGAAAGCCTTAACGCTGGGTGATCGTAAATCTTGTGGCTCAGGCATAACCAACGATACCGGCTCGGCCGTTGAGGACGGCATTACAAATTCGTCAGACGTTCACGTTAAGTTGCTGTAGCAAAAGAGCAAGATCAAGGGGCTAGGACTAGTTATCCGCGAACCAATCAGGCTCGCGGTCCAGGCCGATGAGGTCGTCATAGGTCTGGCGTGGGCGTACGACGCAATAGCGGTCCCCGTTCACGAGTACTTCCGGAACTAGCCGGCGGGTGTTGTAGGTCGACGACATAACAGCGCCGTAGGCGCCTGCTGTCATCACCGCAATCAGGTCGCCCGCCTCAAACGACGGCAAGTCGCGATTAACGGCCAGATAGTCGCCCGTTTCGCAAATGGGTCCTACGACATCCTGCTTTGCCAGCGTCATCGTGCCCTTCGACTCAACTACCGGCCAGATCTCATGCCAAGCCTCATAGAGTGTCGGGCGCAGCAGATCATTCATAGCAGCATCCACGACTGTGAACCTTCTGTCGGAGCCTGCCTTGTTGAAGATGACCTCAGATACGAGAATGCCGGCGTTGGCGGCAATCATGCGCCCGGGCTCCAGCACAATTCTCGGACCCAAATCGCCGAGCATTTCCACAACGACGGCGCCGTAGTCGAAAGGCGCCGGGGCATCGGGACCTTGCGACATATAAGGAACGCCTAGGCCACCACCAATATCGAGATGCTCCAGCGCGTGGCCATCCCTGATCAGTGCCAGCGCCAACTCGCGCATAAGACGGAAGGCATTTCGGAAGGGTTCCAGATCGGTGATCTGGCTACCAATGTGCATATGGATCCCCGTTGCGGCTATGCCAGGCAACGCGCGCGCTTGGGCATAAAGCCGGGGAGCGTGAGCAAAGGGTATGCCGAACTTATTTTCTGCTTTGCCTGTAGAGATTTTTGCGTGCGTCTTGGCATCAACATCCGGATTAACACGCAACGCAACGCGCGCCGTCTGCCCCGCGCTTGTTGCGACTTCGCTTAAGGCGAGCAGCTCCGGTTCGCTTTCGACGTTGAAGCCTAGGATGCCCTGGTTCAGTGCGAAGGCCATCTCCTGGCGGTTCTTACCGACACCAGCAAAAATGATCTTGGAGGCGGGGACGCCGACGGCAAGCGCGCGGCGCAGCTCGCCTTCGGAGACAACATCCATGCCGGCACCGAGGCGCGCCATCGTGCGCAGAACGGCCTGATTGGAGTTTGCCTTGACGGCATAGCATATGAGCGCATCAAGACTTTTGAAGGCGTCAGCCAACACTCGGTAGTGTCGCTCCAACGTTGCGGTGGAATAGCAGTAGAACGGCGTGCCGACCTCTGCGGCCAGTCGCGCGATGCTCAAGCGCTCAGCGTGCAAGACACCGTCTATATAATGAAAATGGTGCATGGGTGCGCTTCTAGCGCGAGATTCGCGTTAGCGCAGCAGCGGATCGAGAATAAAGTCTTCGTGCCTCTTGCGCGGCGCTTCAGAATTCGGGCCAGGATCGTGGGCCTCGGCTGACCGCGCGGCACCGGCTGCCTTGGCCCCCGGGGGCGGTTCCAGCGAGCCGCGCGAGCCGCAGGCGGAAAGGCTCAAGCCCAGGGCGGCGATAGCCAGCCCCATGCGTATGATCCTTGGTATCGACCCCACCGACATAATCCCCCGACCGACCGCTTTCCCTTCAAGGTCAAGCAAAACCACTAAATGCCAGATCCCCGACCCACATAGAGGACGGTTGTGGCACCAAGCAGACTGGCTTCTGTTCTAGCGCCTGGGCGCGGCCTTTTCCAACCGCTTCAGCCAGGAGCGAGCCATTTTGCGAACGTTCTGTGGCGCAGTTCCACCATAACTCTTACGGCTGGAAACCGACTTTTCTGGGCTCAAAACAGAGAAAACATCGTTTGTTATCCCTGGCTCGACCGCCTGCATGGCATCTAATGGCAGCCTTTCGAGCGCCAAACCTCGCGATTCGGCCTCAGCGACGATTCGGCCCGTCACGTGATGGGCCTCGCGAAATGGTAGTTTCAGTACCCGGACCAGCCAATCGGCAAGGTCGGTCGCGGTCGAATAGCCCTGGTCCGCCGCAGCCCGCATGGCGTCGGGCATTGGCTCCAGGTCATCAACCATGCCAGCCATCGCAGCGATCGCCAGCCCCAGGCTATCGAGCGCATCGAAGGCAACCTCCTTATCCTCTTGCATGTCTTTTGAGTAGGCGAGAGGTAAGCCCTTCATGACCATCAGCAGGCTCTGGAAGGCGCCAGCGATACGACCGGTCTTAGCCCGTGTCAGCTCGGCAGCATCCGGGTTGCGTTTTTGCGGCATAATAGAGGAGCCGGTCGTGAACTTGTCTGAGAGCTGGATGAAGCCAAACTGAGGTGTAGCCCACAGCACGATCTCCTCCGCCAAGCGCGACAGGTGCATGGCCGTGATCGCGGCGGCGCCTAACGCTTCGAGTACAAAGTCGCGATCGGACACGGCGTCTAGCGAGTTAGCCGCCGGCTTATGGAAATTCAGTGCCTCGGCTGTCATATTCCGATCGATGGGAAATGACGTGCCTGCGAGCGCAGCCGCACCCAACGGACATTCGTTAAGCCGCCTGCGCGCATCGGCAAACCGGCCGCGATCGCGGCCCAGCATCTCGACATAGGCAAGCAAATGGTGCCCGAACGTGACGGGTTGGGCCGGCTGCAGATGCGTGAAGCCCGGCATGACAGTTGCGGCATGCACCTCCGCCTTGCACGCAAGCGCCAACTGTAAACGCGCCAGCGCAGCATCGAACGCGTCTATCGTGTCGCGCACGTAGAGCCGGAAATCGGTGGCTACTTGATCATTGCGAGAGCGAGCGGTGTGTAAACGGCCAGCAGGGGTGCCAATCATATCCTTGACGCGCGCCTCAATATTCATGTGCACGTCCTCGAGCGCCCGCGAATAATTCATCTGGCCGCTTTCGATCTCTTTTAGGACCTGCTCTAGTCCTTTCAGGATCTTGCGCGCGTCTGCCTTAGTGATGATGCCTTGGGCGGCAAGCATCGAGGCATGCGCCTTTGAGGCGCGGATATCTTGGGGCGCCAGCCGCTTGTCGAAGCCAATGGAGGCGTTTATCTCCTCCATTATCTCAGCGGGTAGCGCATTGAAGCGGCCTCCCCACATGCGGTTTGCGAACTTATCGGTCACGGGCTCGTGCTCCGTCAGCACATCGGAATCGGCGAAGGAAGGTACATGACCAACGGCCCATCGCAGGCAAAAAACTCGTTCGGCACGTACCTATGGGTAGCCACGCTATCAGCGCTTGCGGCCTTCGCGGCGGTATACGTCACGATAGGCCGACCTGACAATGAAAGACCTGCGGCCGAGAGTGGCGAAAAGGTTAAGTCTGGTAAGGCCCGCAGCAGAACAAACCCTCTTTCAACCGGCGCAATGACGACCTTTGTCTTCAAGAAGGCGCCTCAGCCACTGGCGGACATATCCTTTCTCGACGCCGAGGGTGAGTCGGTTAGCCTCAAGGATTGGCACGGCAAGGTCGTTCTGCTGAACCTGCGGGCAACGTGGTGCGCGCCGTGTCGCGAGGAGATGCCATCACTCGATAGGCTCCAGAGAGATATTGGCTCGGACGACTTCGAGGTTGTTGCGCTCGCGGTGGACAAAGCGGGCGTAAAAGGAGCCGGCAGGTTTTTTCAAGACATCAAGATTGAGAATCTGAAGCTCTTCGCAGACCCTACAGCCCGTGTTGGCAGCTCACTGCGAGTGGTGGGAATGCCGACAACGATCCTCATCGATACGCAAGGACGCGAGATCGGCCGCTTGGTTGGACCGGCGGATTGGGATGGGGAAGATGCCAAGCGCTTAATCGCGGCTTCGCTCGGCGCGGGCGGGTCATCCGAACACTAAATCAAATAGTATCCGGCTGCAGCACCAGCGAACAGAATAGCTGCTCCAAACTCGACAGCGCAGAGGCGCAAGTTTCGGTCGGATCTTTCGACTCTTGCTTGCAACGCGGACAGTTCGGCGAGCTTCTTGTCGATCGTCTCAAATGATTTGTACGTGAGGCCGGCGAACATACCCTTCTTGCCCTGGATCGCATCGAGACGGTTTTTTAGATCCTGGACGCCTTGCTCCATAACATTGATCTTGTTGTTGCGGGAATTCCTCAAACTCTGTTCAAAGGACTCAAAGCGGTGCATGACACCAATTTCGTCAGCCAGCTTTTCTATTCTGCCTTGAGCGTTCTCTGCTTCCTGCTCCAGCCGCGCAACGGAGGCCTCAACTCTGTCAAAGCGCACGGATGTCTCGGCAACAAAGCCGTCGCGACCCAGCCAAGGCCCCTGAGTGACCACGGCAACTTTCTCATTACCCTTTGACACAACGCATACCCTTTACGCCAGAACCGCCAATTCCCTCGCGGACGAATATGGACGATTGAGCTTAACAGCTGGTTCTCAAGAGACCGGGAGCCGTTCGGCACGCCGCAATTGACACCCTAGTCAGCGCGGGCGACAAGGCTGACACAAATACAAACACACGCTCGAGGCCCTAAGAAATGCCAGCTGCAACCAACCCATCCGAGCTTCAGCGCGCAATCGATAGCATGTGGGAGGAGCGCGGCAGCATTACCGTTGGCACAACCGGTGACGTACGCGACACAGTTGAGACAGTTCTCAACCTTTTGGATAAGGGTGAGGTTCGGGTCGCACAGAAATCGAGTGAAGGGTGGACGGTCAATCAATGGGCAAAAAAGGCCGTATTGCTTTCATTTCGTTTGAACGATGTTACGACCATTTCAGGTGGGCCGGGCGGCGCTTCGTGGTGGGACAAGGTGCCCTCCAAGTACACTGGAATGACGGCAGAGGACTTCCAGCAGGCAGGTTTTCGCGCCGTACCGGGCTCGATCGTGCGCCATTCGGCCTACATTGCGTCGGGCGTGGTCCTGCTACCCTCCTTCGTAAACCTCGGTGCCTACGTTGACGAAGGCACAATGGTGGATACATGGGCAACTGTGGGCAGTTGCGCACAGATCGGTAAAAACTGCCATCTGTCTGGTGGCGCCGGAATCGGCGGCGTGCTGGAACCGCTGCAGGCTGGGCCCGTAATCATCGAAGACAACTGCTTTATTGGCGCACGCGCTGAGGTAGCCGAAGGTGTTATCGTCGGCGAGGGCTCAGTGCTGTCAATGGGAGTCTATCTCGGCGCTTCGACCAAGATCGTTGATCGCGCCACAGGCGAAGTCCATTACGGCAAAGTGCCACCTTATTCGGTGGTTGTATCCGGCACGATGCCCGGCAAACCACTACCCAACGGCGAGCCTGGCCCCAACCTTTATTGTGCCGTCATCGTCAAGCGCGTCGATGCGAAGACGCGTTCCAAGACCGCCATCAATGAGCTCCTGCGCGAGTGACGGCCCAGTTCAATCGCAACCAAATTCGGCACAGATCACGGAATGCATCCCCCGCCCGATCCCATTCTCTTAGCGCAAGCTTTGATCCGCTGCCCGAGCGTAACACCAGCCGAAGCCGGTGCGCTTACGCTCGTCGAGGACGTGCTTAAAGGTGCAGGCTTTAACTGTCACCGCATGACGTTCTCCGATACGGACACGGCCGATGTTGAGAACCTTTATGCGCGCATTGGAACAGCGGAACCCAACTTGTGCTTTGCTGGCCATACGGACGTGGTGCCGCCCGGAGACGATGCCGCGTGGACCTTGCCGCCGTTTGCAGCGGAAATCCGCGACGATGTTCTTTATGGGCGCGGCGCGGTGGACATGAAGGGCGCAATTGCTTGCTTTATGGTCGCAGCGCGGCGCTATCTTAGCGCCACTGGCGGTAAACCGAAGGGCTCCCTCTCCTTCCTGATCACAGGAGACGAAGAGGGGGAGTCGATCAACGGCACGATCAAGGTGATCAATTGGTTGAAAGAACGCGGTGAAGTTTTGGATGCGTGCGTCGTCGGCGAGCCGTCAAGTCGGCATGAACTTGGCGACGAGATCAAAATCGGGCGGCGAGGCACGCTCAACGGCGAAATCATCGTTTCCGGCAAGCAGGGCCACTCCGCTTACCCGCACATCGCTGATAACCCGCTGCCAAAACTTGCCCGTATCATTGACCGGCTAGCGGCTTTAGAACTCGATACCGGAACACACTATTTCGAACCTTCGCACATCGCAGTAACTGTGGTCTCAGCACCGAATACGGCGACAAACGTGATTCCCGGGCTTGCACGCGCCAAGTTCAATGCGCGTTACAACGACGCGCATACGCGCACAAAGTTGGAAGCAGTGATCCGCAGGTGCTGCGAGTCGGCGGCAGCAGAGGTCGGGGCAGAATTCTCGCTCACGTTCTCTGGCACGGGAGACGTTTTTATCACCGATCCCGGGCCGCTTGTTGACACCATGGCCGCGGCGGTGCGCGACGTGACCGGGCATACGCCGAAGCTGACAACGACGGGCGGCACGTCGGATGCGCGCTTTATTAAGGACGTCTGCCCCGTCGTTGAGTTCGGGCTGATCAATGCGACGATTCATCAGGTCGACGAGCGTGTTCCGGTCGCAGATCTGGAAACGCTTACACGAATCTATGAGCTCTTCATCGCTGACTATTTTGCGCGGGACTAATGGCGCCTATCGACACAAGGTCCAGCCGCATACATCGCGACTTGGCATGATCTTGGCGCATTAGAAGCGGCCAGGCACAGAAAACCGCTGCACATGTGGTACGAATTGGCCGGATCTAGCAAAATAAAGGGTTGAGCTGATGGAGGCGATATCGAGCCTACGTGGAGAGCTGCATCGTAGCTGGGGTTGGCTGCTGGCACTCGGCATTGTGCTGATCCTGTTCGGCGGTCTGATCCTGACTATCCCACTTGGCGTTGTAACGGCCTCGCTGACGACGGAGATCTGGATAGCGGCAGCACTTCTTATCGGCGGTATCCTGCAGCTATTACATGGGTTACGGACCACGGAGTGGAGAGGGCGCGTCTGGCAGATATGCGGCGGGCTGGCGTTCACTATCGCGGGCATATTGATGTTCGTCTACCCGACGCTGGGACTGGTTTCTCTGACAATGATTGTGGCGTTAGCGCTGGTTGCGCAGGGCATTACGTCGCTGTTGGTCAGCACCAGCTTTGAGGGTTGGGGTGGGCGCAGATGGTTGATCGTCTCAGCAATCGTGTCGATCATTGCCGGGTTGTTGGTGCTGTTCGATCTGCCAACGTCGGCGGGCTGGACACTCGGCACGATCGTTGGGGTGGTCCTTATGCTGCAAGGGGTCAGCCTGACGCTACTTAGCCTCGACGTGCGCCGTGCAGGCCCAGCCTCTAGCTAAACGCAACCGACGCCAGCGGGTTTTAGCTACCGGCATTAGGGAGCCCTTTAATGCGTGCTGCAAGAATTGGTAGTATGCGCGCGCTGTTCTGAAAGTCCGATGTCCTCCGCCGCATTTATGTGACGCGAAGGGACGCAACCTTAAGCGAGAGCCATGATCGAGGCCCCCTTTGATTTCAGCGTCCTGACGCGGCGAGACGTGCCGATCCAGAACTTTGACGCTGGCGAGAAAATATTCCTGGAGGACGACACTGGCGAGTGCATGTACGTCGTGCGTTCGGGGGCCGTCGACGTCATCACCTTCGGTTCGGTTTTGGAGACCATCGGCCCGGGCGGCATGTTAGGAGAAATGGCTCTCATTGACGATGGGCCACGCAGTGCAGCAGCGTTGGCAAGCCAGCCCACCGAGGTTGCCGTGATCGACAAAGCGATGTTTCTCCAGCTCGTCCGCGAGGAGCCTGAGTTTGCATTGCGCATCATGCGGTTGCTCACCGAGCGCGTTCGCCGCGTGGCTCGAAGCCGCTAGTCCGTCCCGCAATGCGGGGGCTTTACACTACCGGTGCGATGAGATTGTTTAGGCTGCGCTTCTCGTCAAAGCGGGACAAGAAAATGTGCATCAAGGAGGTCCACTTTACCTCCGATAGCGCATACTCCTGGATGCATTCGCGCTGTGTTGGACCACACGCGGTTTCGATTGTCCGTGGGCCAGCAAGTCATATGGGCGTAGCAAAAGAATAAAGGCGCTGGTCAGCACAGACCAGCGCCTTCTGATCGCCACTGTGCCCGGGGGGATGGGCATGCCCGGGGGAAGGGCACTCCAAGAGGGAGTCGGAGAGTAGCTAAATCCTTGCCTAGTTTTTGGGCGTTCCAAGAGCAACTAACTTCTTCTGATCGTCTCGATAAAGTCCGCTTATGTCTTGGCCTTTCGTCGGAGTTGATCACGATCAATTTGTGTAACGACGTTCGCAACCATCGCGCGGCGATGAAACGCTAACACGCTGTGATTCCAGGAGAAGAATAAGGCTGCGATCACCCGTTTGCATTCGAGTCCACAACGCCTGTGCTTAATAGTTGCGCACAGAGTTTTCCTGCCTATTAATTCGCCGACCTGGAACCGACCGCAGATCATTACCAGGGATCTCGGATCTGCTGTGGGGGACCGATCCTTTTCTCCCGGGGGAGAAAGTTGATTGGTCCCCCTCTCATTTCAGCTCAACACTGAACTTCTGATGTACTTGAGTTAGCTACTCCGATCAGATCAACGGCTAATTCATCCAAATGGTCTCGGCTGCATGCGAGGCGCGGGGCGGATGCATGGGAAGACATGAAAATGGAGCGCGAGAAACTCCGTTTTACCCCCGAAAGCGGACATTGGAGATCGCGCAACAACAGTGGCCGCGGTCAGCACTCCTTGCCGCACTCGTTCGTTCGCTGCTCAAAGCTTGTCACGCCGCCCCGCCGATCCAATTCCAGAGCGCAGCAACGCGTTAAAGCATGTTTGAGCATCTCGCGACCCCGGTGAACCCGGGACTTCAGACCCGAGGTTGATAAGCCGAGGCGCTCAGCAGCTTGTCTTTGGCCCATCTGCTTTATCTCGGTGAGTGTAAGAGCCTCTCGATACCGCGTCGGCAGCCCATTGATGAATGGGACTAGGCAGAGGGCAAGCGACGATACTGCATCGTCCTCGCCAGAGACCTCGCGTTTACCGGTATCGCTTGCCGCAGCTTCAACCTCCGCCATAGTCCGTCGTTCCGTCGCGCGGCGACGATAATGGTCGGTGACCGCGTTGATCGCTGCGCGCTGAACAAACGCTGCGGGTTTTTTGGCTTCTTTCAGTGCATCAGAATGTTGGACGAGGCGCAGTAGTATGTTTCCGACGACGTCATCCACGTACTGTGAGTCCACGCGGCTGCGCACATAAGTGCGCAGCTGCTTTTCAAAGCTTTGCCAAGTGGTCGCGCTGATCGCGTTCGGTTCCATGGCAGTCAAATCGGGCTTGGGCCGCGCCGACCTTTTCGCCTCATTTGCCTCCAGTGCAGCAGGTCTTGCCTAATGCATCTTGCTCAACCGGTATTGCGTCGTCGATGATGCGATACCATTCCCACCGCAATCCGTTGTGTGCTTTTGACCAAATCTTCTCCTGTGACGCATGACAACATTTAGTTTCGCGCTGAACCACGTCCAATATGCCGGCACCATCTAGCCTTTTTTGTGCGGCCTCGACTTCACCAGCTCCCACGACCTCGACGCCGATATGGTGGAGATGCGCTTTTGCATGAGGGCTCTCAAACAGAACGAGCTTCAGCGGCGGCTCATCGATGGCAAAGTTCGCATATCCGGCACGGCGCTTATGGGCCTCGACTCCGAATAGCTTGGAGTAATGGTTCACGGCTGCATCTATGTCGGGCACGTTCAGAGCTAGTTGTAGCCTCATGATTTCAGTCCTTTCGTTTGCGGTCTGCCCTGTTTGACGCGCGGGCTAAAGAAAGGACGCAAATTTTTGGATTAGGCGTCTCAGATGTCCGCTTTACCTCCGAAAGCAGACATTGTCAGAGGCAGAGTCCATGTCCGCTTTGCCCCCGAGAGCGGACATTTACAGAGGCGATGGAGATGTCCGCTAAGTGCCAAAAGCGGAGATGGGATATTCGGCGCCACCCTTCGGGCGGCAACCATCAAATCACGGCACTAAAATTTCGATAATGAACTTTCAAGTTGCGCAGCTCACTATGAAAGGAATCGTTACAATTTGGTCTCAATATTTGCCAAAGCAATCGCCGCCGCATGCGCCAAAACAGGAAAACTTCCAGAGCCTAGCTCTGTCAATACACGCTCTGGAGCGTGATACTCGAGGTGCATTTCTTCCAAATCGCCCGACGCTGGAGGCTGTACCATTTCCGCCCCCTTCGCGAGAAAAAGATGTGCAGTCCCAATGCCCTGATTGCCGCCAACAGTGAAGTTGCCAAGCGAAGTCCAATTGACTGAAACAAATCCCGTTTCCTCGCGCAATTCGCGTTTTGCGGCTGTCAGAGGTTCTTCATTATCAGCGATGAGTCCGCCCGGAAGCGTAAGCGCTACTTTGCGCGGACCATGCTTGTATTGCCTAAGGCAAACTACCGCACCATCAAGTGTCAACGCGTAAACAGTGACGTGGCTCGGCAATTCCACTTGGTAGAAATCGCTAATAACGCGACCGTCAGGCAGGCGCACTTCCTCGCATCTTATGATCAATCCGCGCCCGTTATTATAGACCTCGTTGGCGGAAACAGTCGTCCAGAGCCCACGGCTCATCTTTCAGGCCTTTCGTTTCGGGACTCCACGCACTTGCTCGGAAATCCGATGATCAACGCTTAGTTCTTCCGAACTGCGCTTTAGATCTTAGAAACATTGCCGGCCACAATCATTATTTTTTAGCTGGCTGAAACCTCCAAGTGATGCGCCGCCACGCGGTCGACCGCCTATCAACCATCTAGGGAGCGACGGCAACCTCTTCGCTCTCGATCGCCTGCAAGGTCACCTTAAGCCCGGGCTTCAAGAGCAGCTGCGGGTTGGAGAACTCTGCTGTTGCCGTCAGCATGCCCGACTCATTAACATCATATTCCCAGGCAACAATTTTTCCGACATCATCGTAGGGGCTACCATCGGGCAATATGAGCCGGACGCTGCCTTTTTGAAATCTTTCGCTACCTGATGGCAGCTCTTTTTTGCGTTTAGCAAAGTAGGCATAGGGCACGTAATAACGAACGCGGATAGGGTCCAACTGGACGATCTTCGCAATTTCTGAACCAGCTCTGACTTCAACATTAGCATTCTCTGCAAACCGCGGCGCTGACATCTGGCCATCAAACGGCGCATAAAGCTTATGCTTTCGAAGAATCAAGTTGGCTCTTTCCAGTTCAACTTTCCCAATTTCCGTGTTTGCGGCGGCCATCTCCAAATTGAGCTGAGCTTCCCGGTACTTCGCCAGTGAAACGATTTTCTTCTCTTTAAGCTTCTCGGCGCGATTCAACCGCTCCTGCGCAAGGGACTGTTTCGCCCTGGCGCGATCGTAGGCGGCCTTGGCATAATCGACATCAAGCTTCTTGTCAGACGTATACATTTCGACAAGAAGATCGCCTTTTTTGACAATCTGACCTCGATGAAAGTGTATGAGGGCGATCTTGTTTTTGTGTTCGGGTGAAATCTCGTAAACTTTGGCAACAGCGACGACGCCCTTAAAAATCGGGGAGGCTTTTTGCTTGCTACCGTTATCCTGAGCGCTTGCAGCGGAAATAAAAAATAAAACAGCAAGTGTGACAGACAACGATGCGCTCAGCTTTTTCATTGCGACGACGTCCTATTTGGTTTGAGTCAATTTATGAGTGAAATCGAGACTTCTAGCTCACCATTTCTTTCCAGTGGATATGAAGATGGCCTACTCCACGAAGCGGTATTAGTTTCGGTTAGAATCTCGCGCTCGTTTTCGAGCGTCTAGGCTGGCTGTGCCGAGGCATAAGTCAGGATAGGTTCTGGC